>ERZ772779.107-NODE-107-length-39258-cov-5.005943_pt1 | contig 39258 bp, 42 predicted proteins | sample MGYA00511360_ERZ772779 | MGnify/ENA primary metagenome ERZ772779 (study PRJEB29015, sample SAMEA2738112) | human oral metagenome | biome: human oral; feature: human-associated habitat; material: saliva | place: China | collected 2231 ...
TTGCCGAGGCCACGCATCTTCCGTCCTCGCGTTACCGCCTGTCTCAGATCGTTGCCGTCCTTGCCGATCACGATGGGTATTCGCGTTCGGTGACCCGCCGTGCACGTAATTTTGAACGGCGTTATCCGAAGATTCGCCGGGCGGCTCTAGTTGTGGGAATCGTGATTCCTGCGATCCTTGCGGTTCTTTCTGTTGCGAGCGTTGCCGAAGTCCCACTCCTTCTGGGGCTGTGGATTGTATGGATCCTTGTGATTATCACTTTCCTTATTGCCCTGGAATACATTCGTGAGTCTTTGGCCCGTCAGCAGCTGCTCACCTCGATGGAAGATTCCGATGTGCGCTCTTTGTTGCGTCGCAGACTCCACGGAGTGAGGGCAACCGCCGCGCAACTGGGGAAGCACCGCCTCGGCAATGAGGAAGATACGGAAGAAGGGAGCGAAAAGTGAAAGCTGTGTGGCGGATTTTCCGGGCTGATCTCCATCGTGCTCACCGCTCGATCATCTCCATGGTTGTTGTCTTGGGCTTGATCGTTCTTCCGTCGATTTTTGCGTGGTTCAACATTGCGGCCTCGTGGGATCCTTTCGCGAATACAAAGAATCTTCGAATCGCTATTGCCAATAGTGATGAGGGGTATAAGTCGGATCTGGTGCCTTTGAAGATCAATATTGGTGATCAGGTTGTTGCAGCGTTGCGTGCGAATGAGGATTTCGACTGGGTTGTTGATAGTGAAGCGCAGGCAGTTGAGAAGACTCGGTCGGGCGAGTATTACGCGGCGGTCGTGATTCCTCAGGATTTTTCGCGCGAAATGATGACTTTCTTTTCCTCGGATGCGCACAGCACCCCGCTGACCTACTACATCAACGAGAAGAAGAACGGTTTGAGCCCGAAGATTGCCGGGCAGGGAGCGGAGCATGTTTCCGCTCAGATCAACCAGGCTTTTGCTCAGACTTTGGCTGAGATCGCTGTCGATACTGCTTCATCGCTTTCTGATTCGCTTTCCGACCCCAGTAACCTTCGGGGGATTCAGGCGCTCAATTCGCGCTTGGAGACGACTTCGACGCGCCTGTCGAATGCGGCGGCGAGCGCCGATGCCTATGCGGGGCTTATTGGCTCGTCCATTCAGCTTGTCGATTCCACGCAGACGATGCTCAACAATGCCGCGCAGGCGAAGGACCCGCTTTCCAATGTAGGAAACACGGCTTCTTCTTCGATTGCGCAGATTTCTTCTGGTGCCTCGCAGGCTGCTTCTGCTCTTTCTTCAGCGGTGAGCGCGTCGGCTGGTTCCTTGGATGCCTTGGCTTCGTCGATTGATGCTGTTTATTCCCAAGGTGGGAACACCGTAACTTCGGCCGTGGCGACCTTGCGCTCTCAGGCCGAGGCGGTGGGGAACCAGGCGACCCAGTATCTTCACGTGAAAGAGACTCTTTCGCAGCTTCCGGGTTCTCCCATTTCTCAAGACGTGTTGAATCGTCTGCAAGCTTCTGCTGATCGCCTGACGGCACTTCAAAACGCGATCAATGCGGCGGCGGATGACCTGGAAAAAAATGGGGCAGCGGCAGCCGCGAATCATCAAGACGTGAAGAGCCTCATCGAACAGGCGAAAACGGCCGTTGGAACCCTCAAGTCTGATGTTGAATCGACGTTGCGCCCACAGTTGGAGCAGCTTTCTCAGACGATGAATTCTGCGACCTCATCGATGGCTTCACTTCGCAATCAGCTTTCCGCAGCGAGTTCTCAAGTTGGTGATGGGTCAACGGGAGTGCGTGAGGGACTGACAAAACTTCAATCCACCTTCAGCAATATCGGGACCAACCTGCGTGAGGCCTCGGAAAAGCTGGCGGCGATCCACACCAAGCTTACCGACGCGCTGAATGGTGGGAATCTTGCCCAGGTTCGAACGATCATCGGTTCGGATCCTCAAGCGCTCGCAATCGCACTGGCAGCACCGGTGGGGATCGAGACAATTCCGGTGTATCCGGTGGAGAACTTTGGCTCGCAGATGGCGCCTTTGTACACCGCGCTAGCACTGTGGGTTGGCTCGGTGCTGATGATTGTTGCTCTGCGCAGTGACGTAACTGCCGAGAACGTTGCAGACGGGCTTGAAGAGACGCACCCGACGGTGCTCTATTTCAAGGGCCGCGAGGTGAAGCTGTGGGAAGGCTTCCTTGGACGCTACCTTATTTTTGGGCTAATCGCGCTTATCCAAGCAACGATTTTGTGCCTAGGTGAGCTGTTCTTCCTGAAAGTTCAACACACTCACCCGTGGGAATTCATGTGTGCGGGATGGTTCATGGCTGTGGTGTTCTCCTTCCTTCTCTATACCTTCATTGCGACTTTCGGGAACGCGGGGAAGGCACTGGGCGTGCTGTTTTTGGTGCTCCAGATTTCGGCTTCCGGTGGCGCGTTCCCCTTGGATATTCTGCCGAGTTTCTTCCGGGCAATTTCGCCGTATCTTCCCGCAACGCATGGGATCACGGCGCTGCGCGCTTCGATCGCGGGGTACTCGGGCAGCGAGTATTTTGATGCAATGCTGTTGCTGGGGGCCTTTGCCCTATTTGCCGCGGTTTTGGGATTGGGGCTTCGTCCGTTCCTCATCAAGAAGAATCGACTCTTGGTTGAGAAGTTGGAGTCCACAAACCTCATGTAGAGCCTCCATGGGTTTCTCTTGCCAGGTCTGCTGCGGGGACGTATGATTTCAAGTCCGGTGTTTGTGCTGCTGTGGTGGCAGGGCGCCGGTGAGTGAAGAACTCAATAGGGGATGATCGGTTTCGACAGCGGTCGTCGATCGAGGGGAAGCGAGCCGAGGAGGCATGCTCTACTCGTTAACGATGTGTGCAAACAAATAGGTGCCGAACAGAATCGCACCGACTACGTTCTCGCCGCCTGATTGCCGCGTGAACCTTTAGTCCGTCAGCCCGGAAGGTGCTTCCGGTCCGGTGTCTGGCGTCGTTTAGGAAGCCACTGGGTGCCGTTCGTGTTGGTAGGACGGCTCCGACACTTAATCAACTGAGCCTATCTGGTAGCAGGTCTGCATGATGCCAGGGGCTGAGAAATAACTCGCAGACTGCGCTCGGAGAAGACCTCGGGGTCGGCTGTTGGACGGGGGTTCGATTCCCCCCATCTCCACTGATACCGTTTCAGAAACGTTGGAAAACCGGGGTTTTCCCTTGGAAACACAAGGTTTTACACGAAGCGGCTTTTATACTCTTTTATACCCGTTTATACTCTTTTATGCCGAAAAGCGGTATCAAAAACGGTATCACGGTGTAGGGGAGGATCATGCCTGCAGAGCTGCCTAGAGGGATACAGCTGTACCGGGGAGCGTACCGGGTGAGAGTGAGCTACCAGGGCAAGCGCCACATGGTCGGAAGCTATCGCAGCCTGGCCGAGGCTAAAGCAGCCCTCACCCTCGCTAAAGCTGATATCGTCCGGGGCACCTACAAGACCCCTGAAGAAGTACAGGGTGAGAGGCAGGCCGCGCGCGAGCGGGAGGCTGCGGCCCTGGCTGTGGCGAAAGCCCTGGAAGAAAAAGAGCTGACAGTCTCCGCCTGGGCGGAGAAGTGGCTCGACCAGCTCGTAGAGACAGGCCGAAGTGACGGAACGCTGAGAACCTACCGCTCCACTCTCTCCCGGCATATCCTCCCGGCCCTGGGTAAGAAGAAGCTGGGCGAGGTCACCCAGGACGATGTAGACCGGCTGCTCCGGTCTCGTAAAACCCCAGCGGTGCGCACCAACGTCTCCCGCGTGCTGCGCTCCCTATATCTAGCCGCCGTCGACCAGGGCGAGGGCGGCCTGAACGCTGTGCCTTTCCGCCTGCACGTGCCTAAACCACAGGTCGCCCGAGGCCTCGACTCTTCCAAGGTCGCTACGCCGGACCAGGTGCGCGCCTTGGCTGAAGCCCTGCCAGACTACCTCTCCATAGCCGCCTACCTTGCGGCCATCATGTCCCTGCGCCTGGGTGAGGTTCTCGGCCTGCAGCGCGGAGACTTCGAGGGACTCGACAGTCCAGGGCTCGCGGTGCTGCACATCCGCAGGCAGTGGAACTCCAAGGCTTACGGCGGCGGGGCCTCGTACTCCGCTCCGAAGGCTGGTAGTGAGGGAGTTCTCGCTGTACCAGAGGAACTCGCGGCCCAGGTGCGCGCTCACCTGGAGCACTGGGTGGGCGAAGCCAAGACCTCCCCTCTCTTCCCGTCGGCGGCTGATCCCTCGCGCCCACTGTCTCAGACGCGCTTCGATGAAGAGTGGAGAGCCGCGAGGGTGAAAGCTGGTATGCCCGCCTTCCGCTTCCACGATCTGAGGCACACGGGGTTGACGCTCTACGCCCAGGCCGGGGCGACGCTCTCGGAGATCATGGCGCGCGGCCGCCATAAGCACCCGGAGGTCGCGGTGCGCTACCAGCATGCGACTTTGGAGCGTGATAGGGCTAACGCTTCCGTGCTCGGCGCGGCTTTTAGCGCCTAACGCAAAGTTTTGTTACCAAAACGAGACCAAAAGATACCTATAGAATTTGGTTATAACCAAATACATGTGCTACAATATAACTACAACTTAAGAGAGGAGGTGAAAGATGGTTCACAAGGACATCAAGAAGCTGCTGAAGCAGCTCCGCAAGGCAGGATTCGAGATCCGCTACACGACGGACGGCCACCCGATGGTCTACCGAGACGGCGAGTACATCACGAAGCTTGCAACTTCACCGAGCGATAAGCGCGGAATCAAGAACGCGCTGGCTCAGCTGAAGCGGAGCGGCTTCCAGCCCTAAAAAGCCTCGGAGCGGTCGAAAATAGAGCTAGTATCTTCGACCGCTCCAAGGCGGATGTCCCAACCATAGCAGCCTCCAAGACAGAGAGGAACCCTTAAAATGCCTGAATACATCGCAGAATTTGATATGCCGCCTTCAGCGGCCCCGGAAGAATTCAACCTTGATCCGTTTGCGCCCTGGGGAGGCGTACACTCCAGGGAAAGCGAACTCGGCCAGGATCGGCTTTTGATCCGCTTCGAGTCCGAGACAACACCCGGCGCGGTCGCTTTCGCCATCGGCCTGGCACAGCTCCACAGCCTCACCCTGGACGGCCTCCACGTCGAGCTCGCAGAAAACTACGACGCGCGCTCAGACGGATACGCCTTCCAGACAATGACCGTGCCAGAGGCCGCCGAGAGTCTCGGCATCACCCAGCAAGCCGTCCTGCACCGGATCAAGGTCGGATCACTCCAGGCACGCAAGAACGGCCGCGATTGGCGTATCCCAAAGGCCGCCGTAGCCAAGGCCCACTGACACACGAAAAAAAACCGCCCTCCGCCTCCACACAAGGGAGACAGAGGGCGGTTTAATCACTCTCCGCGCGGATTACTCCGCAGACGCTCAATCTCGCGCCACAGGCGCTCGTGCTCATCATGAGCCTGAGAGTCCAGCGTCATGCGCTCCGAGCGGTCTTGATGCTGGGCGGCCTGGAGCTGGTCGAGAACCTGCCCGTGGGCCGTCAGCTCCTGCCCGAGCAGACGCTGAGTGCTCGCGATCCCGTCGAGCTTCACACCGAGCAGATCAATATCATCACGCAGGTTCGTGTGATGATTATTTGTCGTCTGCTCTTTCGCGTCATGAGCTAGTTCGCGGATCGACTCTAGTTTTTCTTGGGTTTTCCGGTGGCTTTTCGACACGGCACCGACCGCGCCGAACATACCGCCGATGACACCACCGCAGGCCGTGACCAATCCGCCTATAGCCGTGATCCACAGCGGATCGTGGAAAGGCAGGCCGTTGGTGATGATGATGTATCCGGTAGTCACTCCGAGCCTTCCTCGCTTACATGGCGCGGCTCGTATGACTCACCGCCCGGGGTTGCGCGTCCCACCCAGTCGATGACTCCGAGGCTCTTCAGCACGGTGAAAGCCGTCGCGGCGGCGGCGATCACAACAGAGGCCTGGGAAGCGATGAGCTGCCAGGTCATGGGGTACGCGCCAGCCCACCAGACGATCAGGGAGAGGACTAGGCCCGCGACCAGGACCAGCACGCGGCGGCGGGCCGAAGTCCAGTAGGGCTTATCGAGGGCCGCCTGGACTAGCGGCCAGACGAAGCCCACCAGGCCGCAGGTAATCAGCGGATCAAAGTTAAGTCCAAGCATGGTTCAGATACCTTCCCCTCGGTTCAGCTTTTCCTGCAGGGCGCGAGTAGTCGCAGCGCCCCAGTAACCATCAACGTCCACGCCCAGGCGCTCTTGGAAGTGGCTAATGGTGCGCGGCCCGATGATTCCGTCAACCTCAGCGCCTACGCGGCGCTGCAGTTCCATGACCATGGGCGACGCTCCCGAACCGACGTAGAGCCATTCCCAGTTACGGAGGCCATCGGAAGCGGGCACGTACTTTTGGTTGCCCTTGTACTGTCCGGATACGATGCCGTCCACAGGCGTGCCAAGTGCCGCCTGCAGCGCCCGGATTGTCTCAGGCCCAGGCACGCCGTCGACCTCCAGCCCGTGGGGCTGTTCGGCTGGTGCCTCAGCTCGGGCCTCAGCACGTGAGACCGTCGGAGCCGTCCCCCCGGTCAGCTCGTCGTAGAAACGCTGCGCCTCGGCCATGTAACGGTCGCGGTGGACGGTGGCGAGCTGGCCAGGGCAGGCAGTCGAGCTGAAATACTGATGCGGGAACACGTTCACACACCACTGCGGCCGCCCAAGGTTGTATCCCCAGCACAGTGCCGCGACCAGGCGGGCACCGGCGATGACAGTCGCATCTGAGATCGGCCAGCCTTCGCCAGCACCTCCGCAGTTCGCGTGTTCCACGCCGATGGAGGTCGAGTTCGCTGCCCAAGATCCGGCGTGCCAGGCGGTATCCCAGTCATGGACCAGCTGGCCCACTGTGCCGTCCTCGGTCACCTGGTAGTGCGCCGAGGCCTCGCGGGCCTGCCAGACGTTATAGATATCGTCGACAGACAAACAGCCCGCGTTGTGGTGGATGACCACCTTATCGATTTCGTGGCCGTCGCGGCCTTGGGAGAAATGGCGGGTGAGGAAACGTTCAACATCCGCCCGAAGGTTCTGATAATCCATGTGTTCTGCTCCTTAAAAACTGTGTTGGTGAGGGGATGGCTGAGGGGTTAAAGCCCGGTCACATAGGGCCTTCAATGTCCGAGTGCACCGCTCCCGAAGGGTTGCGGATTGCCGGGTCTACACGGTCGACCAAGAGACCACGGTCTCCGCCCGCAGCCTCGTACTCCTCGAACAGGGCTTTCAGCCTGGCGGGGGAATTACCGATCACTGACCGGCGGTTGATCTCCCAGTCCACCATGGCCCGAAGAGACCACAGGTCATTGTCAGAAAGAACCGCGATATCAAGTGATTCACGGGTTGTGGCATTAGTGAAAGTAGCCATGTGGGAAGCTCCTAGCTCTTGATGATGTAGTTGATGACGACGTACGGCGGGAGGTTGTTGTGGGCCTGGCCGGAGCCGGTAGTCCCGGTTTCCGTATCCTGGTTGGTCAGACCGTCGTTCGCGGCGTTAGCCATCCAGCTACCGCCGTCATGATTGAGACCGGCGAACCACTGTTGCCCGTTTCGTTTCTGTTTGTCATGCCAGGCGCGGTCGTTCCCGGCGTGCTGGTGGGCGGGCATCTCAGCAATAGTCAGCGTGTGCTTTTCTTCGCCGCCCTTACCGCCGAGGGTTGCAAAAGTTCCCGTGTCTTTACCCACCGGGAAGCGCCCGCGCAGGTCTGGGAGCTGGAAGTTAGTCCCATACCCGCCGTAGGTGGTACCAATCACCGCGTACAGCTCCGGAAAGTCAGTGGAGGACACCGAACGTCCGTCGCAGATCAGCCAGCCAGCGGGAGCGGTAGAGCCTGCAAACATCGTGATCGTTCCAGCCGGGAGCTTCGCGTCTACACCTGCAGGGCCGCGCTCGCCAGTCGCGCCGCGTGGCCCGGTAGGCCCCGCTGGCCCGGTAGGCCCCGCCGGGCCTTGTGGCCCCGGGTCGCCTTTATCGCCCTTGATCCCGCCGTGTTTGCGGATATCGTCTTGAACAGCGGCCTTGAGGTCTGCGACGGTCTTAGCGTCGGTCTTGGTCTGCTCTGCCTTGGCTTTCGCTTCGTTCGCGGCCTGGATGGCCTGGGTGCGGGCGCTCTCGGCGGCTCCCTTCGCCTGGTCAGCGCCGTTCTTCGCGGTCAGCGCGTCGGTGCGGGCTTGGGCGGCCTGAGTCTTAGCAGTCTCAGCCGCGCCCTTCGCCTGGACGGCCTGCGTGGAGGCTTCCCGCGCCTGGATGATCTGAGTAGTGATCTTCGAGGTCTCGGCCTGCAGGCGTGTGAGTTCGCCAGCGTCGACAATCTTCACGATACCGGGCTGTGCGTCGACCGGCGCGGCCTGGGAGAGGTCTACCGTGGTGTCTTTCGGCAGGGCCATATAGAAGGGCGCGATATCCAGGTCGCGGCGGCCCGTGATCTCGACTTCCCACACCCACTCTGAGGGGTCGATCAGCGGGCCGTCTGTGGCGAGCAGCACCACGCCAGGCGTGCCGTCTTCGCCTCGGAGCACGCCGTCAGCGCCCACCTTCACCTTCACGGCGCGCGGTAGGACTGTCAGCGGCGGATTACCCTTGAAGCGGATGATAGGCGCGGTGGGGCGGAAGACGACGGTCAGCCCGGTTGCGCCGTCCAGGTCAGGTGCCTTGTCAGAGTCTGTGCCGTCTTGCAGCCCGTCAACCAGGGTGCCGGTCACGCGGCCATATCCCAGGCCTTCAGGGTAGGGGATGAGCGTCACTTAGAGGCCTCCTTCTCGGCTTCGTAGAGCTTCTTCAGGGCCGCGTCTCGCGTCAGCTCGGCGATCACAGCCCGGCGGAGCAGTTCTGCGTTTTCACGGGTGAGAGCGTCGATCACTTCGTCGGCGCTCAGGGCGATATCAGTCATTTTTCGGCCTCCAGTAGCTTCTGCTCGGCTGCCTCCAGCCGAGCTGATAGATCTTTGACAATCGGAATGAGAAGAGTCCAGAGCCGGTCATAGCGGACACCCGAGGTTTGCCCGTTCCGGTAGGTGACGTACTCGGTCAGTCCGGCTTCTTCCACCTCTTCGGCGACCAGACCAGGCACGCGGGCGGGCCTTTGGCTGTGGGCATCCCACTTGCCTGAGCCCGCGCCTCCAGGCGCGTGGTCCTCCAAGTAGTTCGCGTAGGCCTCATACTCGGCGCGGTCGTACCAGTCGCGCGGCTGCAGATCCAGTACTCGCTCGGGGCGCTCCACCGTGGTGATATCCATCTTCAAGCGGCGCGCAGAACCTTGGTAAGCCACGCTCCAGCCTTGACCGTTAGAGCCGCCCACGATGGCCAGCGGTATTCCTCCCGAGGTTTGCTGGATTCCTTCGAGGCGGATTTCGCCGCCGTTACGAACCTGCAGGGCGATATTCCCAGACTTCGAGTAGACATCGATGTAAGCGTCTGCAGCCATACGGATATGACCGTCGTGGCCGGACTCAATACTTGAGTGGTTCGGGCCGAAAAGAGTCCCTAGGCTCCATTTCGAGCCTTCACCGAGGGCCAGCTCGGCGCGCCCGGACTTATTGATCTCCTTCTCATTACCGGAGATGACGAAAGCACCAACCTCATATGCCCCGGAATAGTTCTGTTCTTCCGGATCGACGATGAAAATGGAGCCGTAATTCTTAGTCCAGTTCTGCGTCGTCCCGAAGCGCAGTTCCACGCGCTTTCGCGCGCCTTCCGGCTCGACCACGATATGGCTGCCACCGTCCGCCGCGTTCCAGCGGGTGGAGCGCCGGTTCATCTCGACCAAGGTTCGGCCCAGGTGGAGCATCTTCAGGGTGTCATCCTGGATCCGCAGCCCTTCGGCTGAGTCAGCGTTCGTACGGATCAGGCCGCCCGTGATTGTCACACCGGACAGCTCACCGGTCTGGCCGGTGATACGCACGGTTTGCCGTCCCAGGTCGTCATATGCGACGATCCCGGAGCCGTTGACTTTCACGCCTCGGTCACGCTGCTTGCTGGTCTGCAGCACGCCTCCGGTAATCAGGTACTCGTCGAGCGCTCCCACACCCGTCTTAGACACGTCCACCTGGACTGGCGTTACCGCAGACCAGGGGCCTTCGTTTCCGGACATGTCCACGGCCCGGATACGCACGTAGTACCAGTTCAGGGGTTTGAGTCCCGCCTGGTACCAGGTGAGGTTCCCGGCGGCCGCAGCGGTCGCGGAGGGTGTGGCCCCGGTCGGCGATGTGGACACGCTGATATCCCAGTGGTCTACGTCCGGGGGCATCGGAGCACCGGCGGTGCTCAGCCTGCTGGACTTCACACAGATCACTTCGCGGTCGCAGGTCACTGTAGGGGCTTCAGGCTTCGGCGGTGCCTCGCTGTCGCGTGCCAGGGTGACGGCCACCGGCTTGCTGAAGCCGGACATGGCTTTCTGCCTGGTGACCGCCTGAACTGAGACCGTCCAGCGTTCGCCTGGAGTGCCCTCCATGCTGTAGAAGTTGCTCGACGCTTCCCTATAGAAGTCAGGTACGTTAGGTCGAGTAACTTTCACCCGGTAGCTTTCCACCGTGACGTTCTTACCGTCCACCGTGTCCTTGACAGGCTCCCAGCGAAGCGAGACCACGCTGCGAGTGAAGCCGTCCGGCGTAATGTAAGCGTCTGAGGTGGCTATCAGTCCGGTGGGTGTCCTGGGGGTTCCCTGCTCGCCGTCCGCGCCTCGGAAGGTCACGGGCGAGTTTTCGCCACCCACCATGCCGTCCGACAGGTCGGTGGTCTTTCGGGCGAGGCGTTCCAGGATTGCCTGAATACGGGTACCAAGAGTGTCGAAGCCGCTAATCTCGCCGTTCTCGTTGACCGTGAGGCCTGCCTCGACGATCCGGAGCTGTCCGGCTGGGGTTTCCACCCAGTCGCCCACCTGGTAATCAGACCACAGGCAGGGCGCGCCTGGCGTGAGCACCCACTCCCTGCGGTGCTGTTCGAGCGGTGCTTCGCCTCGTTTGAGCAGTTCTTCCAGGTAGAGGTTCGCGGTAGGTTCCAGTTTGACCTGGCCTTGCTCACTCCAGCGCTCGATACGTCCGAAAGCATTGAAAGCCGCCGGGTTCTCACGCTCGAAAATCACGCCGTTCTCGCCTCGGAAGCGGGCGACTGTCGCCAGGCTCTCCAGGCTCACGGTCTGCGGGGTGGAGGTTGCGAAAGCATCGCGAAAACGCACGTTTTCGAGCCTTTTCGACATCTCGGTGTCCGAGTTGTAGACCTGCAGCTCGCGGCCGCTAGTCCTCCAGTCCACCGCGCCTTTCGAGGCCAGCCAGTCGAGCACCTTCTCCAGGGAGGCGGAGGGCGTGAAACTGTTGGAAGCGTTCTTGCCCCATGTGTGGCCGGAGCTGTCTACCTGGCCGGTGAACCGGTATGACAGTCCCGGTGCCCAGCCTTTGGCTCCGCCGCGCTTCTTGGCAGCGTCCATGAGGGTGTGGAGCATGAGGCCGGGAGTCTGCGCGGAAAAAACGCGCTTGCCTTCCTCATCTCCAGCGGTAGGCTCCCACACGCTCGCCCAGCGCAGCGCGCTAGAGATACCCACGTAGGTCAGGCGCAGGCCGTCTCCAGACTTCACGCGATCCAGGGACTGATTGGCTGGGAAGAAACGGCAGGAAAACGGTTCAACCCACTTGCCGTTGATCTTGGCTTCCAGCGCGATCTCGCTACGGGTGTAGAGGCGCTTCAAGAGGGCCGCGTCGTCTGCTCCGTCAGGGAGGGAGACGCTGAGGGTGGAGTGCGAGTTCAGCGGATGCACCCATGAGAGGCTGGAGTACTCGGTGATGGTGGCGATCTTCTTGCCCCACGGTTCATATAGGGCGAGTCTGATTTTTTCGATCACTCGTTACTCCTTTTTACAGGTACGTAGCGGACACATAAGCGTTGAGTTTCCCAGCGAGGTTTTCCGAGCCGTCGAGCCGGGCCGTGAACTCATATTCTCCGAGGGCGTTAGGCAGTAGGGGTTCGGCTTCGCCGACCTGGACGGTGGAGACCTCAGCCCTGGCGGGAGCCTCCCACCATTCGCGTGCGTCGCCGTCCACCCTCCAGCTCTTCCACCCATCGACGACCAGACGCGCACCTGCAGGCAGGCTGCCTCCCCATGCGCAGACCACGCGGTCACCCTGCCTGATCTCCAGGCCGCTTACCGGGCCTTTGACGCTCCACATGGGCCGCGCAGGTCCCGTACACCCGGAGAGGGTGGCCAGAGTGCCTCCGGTGACTAGCTCTTCTTCCGGCTCCGCCTTCCAGACACCCTCCAAGAGGGTGAGGATCAGGGAGACTTTGAGCAGCCCGGGTGAGTGCTCTTCAGTGGAGCTGCCAGCGGTGACGACGCAGCGCTGAGAGCACAGCTGCCCCGCGATCATCATCGAGACAGTGGTCTCCCTGCCCACCTGGAGCGCGTTGTAGAGGTCAGCAAGGTTGCGGTCGCGCTGGGTGCGACCTCCCTGGCCTCGGCCCGCGTCCGTCACATGGAGCTGTAGGGCCATCTGGGAGGATCCGAGGCGGCCGCGCTCACGCGGGAAGAACACGCCGTCCGTCAAGGGTGCCTGGGTGAGTCCCAGCTCCATTGGCGCGAGCGGTCGCTCGCCGGTGGCGTGGAGCAGGTACCAGCGGCCCTTCGGGTCGACCATGGGCACGCCGGAGATCTGGAAGCCGCGTGTGGGCTTTGTGGCCATTTATAGACTCCCTACCAGGCGGGCAATGGCCGCGCCTTCGCTCTTGTACTCGCTGTCGGGCCTCGTGAAAGCCGTCTGGATATTCTGGGTGAAATTGACGACCGTCTGGGCCGAAGCTGGCTGCTCGCTCTGGCTGGCCGTAGCGCTGCCGTTCGCGTGCTGAGAGACACGCCCCGGCAGGTAGGTGCCTCCGAAGCGCGAGGCGACCTCAGCAAGGATCCGCTCACTGCGTCGGCGCTTCATCCGAGACAGCGGGATGTATGCTTCACCGCCGGTTTCCGGCTCTGCCCACAGCCTCATCGCGCCAGCCGGTGCGATTTGCGCGAGGTGGTTCTCTGTGCCGTTCGCGAAGCCAAAGACGGGCGGGCGGATGCCGCCGTCCGCGAAATGATCGGGTAGCAGCTGCGGGCTTTCGCCGTGCTTCATGTAGTACACGTCGATATAGGAACTCAGCGAGTTGATATACCGTTGTGCTTGCTCAGCTTTCGCGGACGCATAATCATTCGCATAGATCGACATGACCGCCGAAGTGTTGTCGCCCTGGCTCTTCGACGCTGCCAGCACTTGCTGGAAACGGTTGTTGTTCGCGTCAATCGTCATCACGCCGGTTGACGTGTTGACCTGAGCAAGGCCCGCGAGCAGCTTCGCGGTGGCCGGTTCGCGGTTCGCGTCGATAGCGAAAACGCCGGTAGACACCTCCACCAAACCAAGGGTTTGCGCGAGCTGCGCCACGGCTGGATCGTTGTTCGCGTCGAGCGTGAGCACGCCGTTTTTCTTCGATGTGGATTCAATGAAATCCTCAATAGCGCGCTTGCCCGCCTCAGTATCGGCGGTGAACGTCATTTGCTTGACTTCGGGAATGCCGCCCAAGGACTTGATGAGTTCGTTAATCTGCTCCCTAGGCACACCCGCTTTCTCGGCCATCTCGGCCAGGGCCGTGCTCCACTCCTGGGTTTTGGCACTGGCTTCTTCCTGGGTGTGGCTGGTCTTCTCGAAAGCGCGGGCCTCATCCTGGATTGCTTGAATCTTGTCGCGCATACCTTGGACAAACCAGCGGTTGTTCTGGTTGAAAATGTCAACCTTGCCGTTAGCGTCAGCCATGACCTGGCCGTGCTCTTCAATCGCCTTGTTCAAGCGGTCTGAAGCGTCGATATTCCGCAGTTGCGCGTCAACCAAGCTGCCCTGAGCGGCGTTCTGCGCACGCATAGCGTCGGTGGCCTTGTCGATTGCTTGCTGGCGCTGTCGCTCCACCTCCACTGCGCGCTCGGCCTCGCTCACGCTCTTGCGCGTCTCATCCTTGGCGCGCTGAAGCTCGTCGCCCTGAGACTTCAGGCTTTCCGTGACCTTCTCGACGTTCGGATCCAGCTTGTTCTGAGCGTAGGCGTACGCTGAGACGGCGTTAGTGCCGTCCATGTAGGCCGTTTCCGTTTTCTCAGCCTCAGCGCGCTTCGCTGCCAGCACCTTGTTGACGCGCTCCATGGCTTCGCCCTCACCCGCGACGGCTCGGACATAATCGTCTGCAGCGCCTCCCAGGGCGACATAAGCGGCTAACGCTCCGTCTTTCTCAGCCTTGTTCCGCACCAGCTCGCGAGTGTTCGTGGTTACAGCTGCCGTTGTACGGTCGAGAGTCTCCTTGTACTCTTCCACGCGCTGGGTGGTTTCTGCCTGCTTCTGGGAGTAGGCGGCGAAAGCGGCTGCGAGCAGCGTTACCGCTCCGAGAGCGAGGTTAGCCGGTGAGAGCAGCGCGCCGAAAGCTCCAGCCAGGGCCGAGCCAGCGTTCTTGGCCAGTGTGGAGAGCTTGAAAACGCCGGTGCCTGCACTAGCTGCGTTTTTGCCCACCTCAGTCAGCGCGTTACCAGCGTTTTGTGCGGCAGGACCGAAAGTTTTCAGCTCGTTGCTCGCGCTCTTCGCGGCTGGAACAATGTTCGAGACCAGCGCTGTGCCCAGGCCGGTCGTGCTCTTCTCGGCTTTGCCCCACACCGTGCCCATCTCCTGGGCCTGGGCGACCAGGGCGGAGATGACGCGGCTACCCGTGCTGCCCAGGTCGGTGAGCTTCGAGACCAGCGGGCCGAGCGGCCCGTGGAGGGCTGCCAGAGCCGTGACGGCTGCCAGCACCGGAGTAGGTAGGTTCGCGAAAGCCGCTGCCAGCTCCGCGCCAGCCGTTGCGACCGGGGCCAGGGCCGAGAGCACCGAGACCAGGGCCGGGGCCAGGGGTGAAAGGTTCGTCAAGAACGTTCCGAGGCCTTTCGCGCCGGACTCCAGGGCAGGGGAGAGGTCTTTAATGAGCTGGATTGCCAGGTCTGCGAGCTGCTTCGCGGTGGAGGCCAGGATCTTCTCGCCAGGCTTGAAAGCCTCGCTGAACGCGCTGCCTGCCTTGCGCAGTTCAGGGCTCGCGGCGATCAGCGCGGCCACACCGACCGTGAGCGGCCCCATGGCTGAGGCCAGTTGACCTATCACCGGGATAGGCTGGAGCGCGAAAGTCATGAGGGCGGCTGTCGTTCCGCCGATCAGAGGTGTGTAAGAGGTGAGCTTTCCGAGCTGCGCAGCGGCCCTGGCCGCGTCGAACTTTTGCAACGCGCTGTTAGCCGCGTCAAGGCCCTTGGAAATGCTATTGAAAGCGGGGCTGAGGAAGTCCTCAATACCGCCTTGGGCTTCTCGCAGGCGCTTCTGGAACGTGCGGAGCACGTCTGCGAGCTTGTTGCCCCACTCGACCGCCCGGCCACCTCCAGCCGGATCAATGAACATTCTTCCGATGTCCGCGCCAATATCACGGTTAGCAGCCTTAATACGGTCTGCAGCGCCAGACCATTGTTGTTTAATCGCGTCGGTTGCCCCACCGAACTTTTCCATCATGCCCTTTGTCAGAGCATCGATAGCCTGGTCTGCGTCGATCTGGTTCTTGGAGATCATGGCCTTGACTTCGGCGCTGGACTTGCCGAAAGCCTTACCGATAATCTCAGCCGCGTTGATACCGCGCTGTCCCAGCTGGATCAGGTCTTGGCCGGTGATCTTACCGGCGGCCTTGATCTGGGCGACCACGAACGCCAGGTCTGCCAGTTGCTGCGATCCGCCGCCCGAGGCCGCTACCGCGTTTTGCATCGCGTCGAGCAACGGGATGACTTTTTCAACCTCGACACCGAAAGCAATCAGCTGTTGCTGGGCGCTGATAAAAGTCGCCTTGCTAAAAGGCGAGTTTTGCGCGAGCTTGCCGAGTTTTTCCATCTGCTCGTTGACGGCCTTCTGGCTGCCGAGCATGGTTTTCAGTGCCGCGTTCGCGTTCTGTTGCATGGCGTTGTACGCCAGGCCGGTGCTCAGGGTGTTCTTGCCGAGCGCGGCCACGCCTACAGTGGTTGCGGCGGCTGCGGTTGCTGCGACCTGCAGGGAGGCTTTCGCGCTGCGGCCCATGGAGTGGAAAACGCGGTCAACCACGCCACCCTGAGCCTGCACATCTGCGGTGAAACGCTGAGTCCTTCGGGTTGCCGCGTCCATCCCGGCTGTGAAGCCCTTATCGTCGACCGTGATTTTTGCGATCAGGGTTCCGAGGTCAAGCTGGCTCATACGTTTCGCCTTTCTGTATTCGGTTTACTGTGGTGGCGGGAAAAGCCGGGCGAGGCGGCTATCCGGGATATCAAGCAGGCGCATAACCAGGGAGTGGAACCATGGCCAGGGCGACTCCATGGCCTGCCAGTCCGCGAGGCCATAAAACTGCATGAGGTCAGCGGCTACGTACTCCCACCTGGCTGCGATTTCTGCCCAGGTGGGCGCACTGTCTTGGGGCTGCGGTGAGACCGGCTTCAGCTCTTCTGGGATCCGGTAGTCCTCATACAGCGGCGTGCCGTCATCGCAGTATCCGACGATCTCACCAACGCCGTAAGGTGCCCACTCTTGGGGTGTTACAGGGCTTTTGGGGCGCTGTCCTCGGTCTGGAAAGCGTGGGCCATGAAGAGTTCTACTGCGGCCTCGTTACCGCCGTTAGACCAGTAGATCAAGGCCGCCTGAGTGGCCAGGAAGATGAAGGAGGCCGGGCAGTCCGAGGCCGCGAGGCGCTCGTACTCGGCTTCGCCTAGCAGCATCTTGGACAGTTCTTCGTTGGTTTCTGGCCAGCCGTCGATCTCGATCTCGCCCTGGGCGTTTCCGGCGGCCTCAGCGCCCACGCGCTCCAAGAACTTCTGAATGAGAAGCCCGGTTCGGGTGTTCGGAACGGGGCTTGTAATCTCCCAGTCGCCGATTTTGAGGGTGAGAGGCTCGTAGGGTGCGTATTTGGTGAGGTCAAGCATGAGGGGAAGTGCCTTTCGAGAGCGAGGGGTATATGAGAGGCCGCCCGCCTCCGGGAGAACTAGTCAGAGGCGGGCGGTAGGGGTGGTGCGGGTCAGGCGGGAAGGATCGCTGGCTTCGCGGGGTTAGGGATCTTCACGCGCGGGCCTTGGCCGTTCAGCGTGAAGTTCCAGCCTCCAAGCTCCGCGTTACCGGTAGCGGCGCGCTCTGCGCTGACCGTGGCGGTAAGCTCGTAGGCTTCGTCCGGATTCGGCAAGCTGTTAACCGGCTTGTCGTAGTAACGAACCCTGACAACGCCGAGGCTGCCCACAGCATCAGGCCGGGTTGCCGCGAGAAGCGCCTCTACCTCGGGCAGGAACATGCCGGACTCGAGGCGGTGCATCTGGACATAGAAAGACAGCGACGGCGTTTCACCAACGCGGACCGGGTGGTCTGCGCCCTTGTCGTCGTAGGTGGCTGCGTCAACTTCCTTAGGCGAGACAGTGGGGTTAACGGATGAGACGAAGCGGATGCGCTGCCACTCATCGCTGATCTTGATATCTACGCCGTACTCATACGAGAAGCCGTACTGGGTGGGTTCGGTTGTGGTTGCGGAAGTGGTTGCGGAGGCTGCTCCGGGCGCTCCCTGGGATTCAGGCATGGTTTATTTTCCTTTCGTGTGGAAGATTAATTGAAAGTTGTCTGTGCGGTGGTCGAGGCCTTTTTCATCGGCTCCGAGCTGTGCGGTGTGCAGGTGGACGCAACGATCCACGTGGAGGGTTCCCCACTGGGCGGCGTGCACTCCGTGCAGGGCCTCCACAGCTCGGTCTGCGAGAATGTCAGCGGTGGGAGAAGCGCGAACGTGCACCTGGAAGCTGACCATTACGGTGTCGCTGCCTGGTAGCGGTAGCTCCTGGCTGTAGACGTTCACAGCTGCGGCGGTGTCCCAGGGCGCGGGCAGTCTTTTAGCGGTCACGGGCACCTGGCCCGCGCCTGGCTTGTAGGCGGCTGTTGCGCCTGGGTAGTAGAAGATTCCCGCCTGGGAGAGGTGGGAGCAGACCGCGTCGATGACTTCAGCGAGCACTGTTAGCCTCCCCTCGCGATGGTTGCAGAGATGATCTTCAGCATGGTTTGTGCTTCAGAGTTCATCGGGTCCTCCAGGTACTTGGCTTTGCCGCCCTTGGGGTGCCGGTAGCCGAGTTCTTCGTGCTGGCGGACAGCGTAGGGCCGGTTGAACGTTACAGCCGCCTGGATGAGGCCAAGGCCGCTGAGGTTCACAGCCGAGGCGCTCCGGCGCAGGTCTCCTTCATCCACTGGTGCCTGGCGGACTGCCTGAGTCCGCAGGTGTTCGGCGGCACGGATCACTCCGGCCTGGGCGCTCTCGCGCGATCTAGCTTTGACTAGTTCGCCCCGCCAGTTGCTTTTGACGATGATTCCCATAAGCGGCTCACGCGAGGTTTAGGCGCACGAAGCACGGGAGGTCTAGAGACATCGGCATGACACTCTCCACCGAGATGACGGTTGTTTCCCGCCCGGAAGGCAGTCGAACCATTGTTCCCGGCTCCAGGTCCTGCCTGGCTTCGGGTGGAATAGCTGCCTGTGCGGTGGAGACGATCTCAGAGCCGTTCGAGTCTCGAACCAGCTTGTTTTCCTCAACCACCATGCAGCCCTGGATCAGCCACTCCGGGCCTTTCTGTGGGCCGTATGCGGTTTCGACCGTCTGCCAGGCCGTGATCGTGTGATCTCCGAAAATATCGAGGATCTTCATCCGATCACCTCCGGCTGGGCGAGGTGGATTCCCGCGAGCCCGAGAGTCAGGCGTGCCTCGAAGCAGAGGGCCTGGGAGGCTTCCCAGCGGGCCTGGGCGGCTTCTTCGGCTCCCGCGTAGTGGATGGACGCGCCCATGAGCGAGGCCTGCGTCACCTGGGTGGCTTTCAGTGCTTCCGCTCCGGGCGTGAGCTGGTTTTCTTCCCAGAACGCGACCTGCATGTAAACCGCGTCGCGGATAGCTTCAGCTTCGCCCGCCGTGCCTCTGCGCGTGCAGCACCGGAGGTATGACTCGACCAGCCGGGCCGCGCTCTTGATGAGCCGGGCGGCGGTAGACGTTGGTTCGGCTCGGCCTTCCAGCGTGCACCAAGAGGTGTACTCGGTAAGGTTCGGCGTTTCATCGGCCACGCTGGCCTCCCTTCCGTGGGCGGCGAAGCCCTCCGGGTCCCCTCCGCGTCGGAGGGCTTCGCCTAGTCTGAGCGGGTTCAGCGAACCTTGATGTTACGGAAGACCGCTGCGGCCTTGGTGGCCTTCAGAGCAACGGCCACGGGGCCGAGTTCGACCTCACCGCGCTTGACCGCACCGGGAGTGGTGAAGTCCGGCAGGTACTGGCGGACCAGGTGGCCGGTGGTGGTGGCAACGCCGTGGAAGCCGTCGAGGGCGACGCGGTAGGCGTACAGGTCGGTCAGGCCGGTAGCTGCCTTGGTGGCAACGGTGCGGTCGGTGACCTTGATGATCTGCTCCGAGGATCCGGCCATATCTCCTGCGTCAACCAGGATGATGTCACCGTAGGTCTCGCGGTTGATCGGGCGGCCGTTCGGGCCGAGCAGGCCTTCCACAGGGTTCTTCGTGTACATTCCAGCGCGGCGGGCGGCTGCGCGGACACGGGCGAGCACCTGCTTGTTACCGACCAGCACAGTGGGCGTTCCGTCGAGCATCGAGAGGAACTCATCGAGCGCGTCAAGTGCCTTGAAGGCTGCGCCGTTGGTGTCAAGGTCGGTCCAGTCGGTGACCTTGTCCTTGCCGTACTCGGTCGAGGAACCGGTGAGGGCCTTATCCAGGCCATCGAAGCCGTGCGCGTCCTTGGAGATGTCACCGTTGATGACCAGGTCCTGGAACTTCGCGCGGGTTGCCTTGATCTTCTGAGCCATGTTAAGCGCGACGCTGCCGGAGGCTGCGGGGCCGAGGGAGGCGAGAACGCGGTCGACCGAGAAGGAACCGCCCATGACGGCCAGCGTCACGGTCTTGTTCTCGGTGGTCACGTTCTGGTCTGCGTACTCCGTGTTGTATTCGCGAGTTGCAGCTGTTGCCTCAGTCTTGAGGCGGCGGTACCCGTAGGTCAGCGTTGCGCCTCCGCCAGCCGGGTTGACGGCCGTGTCGAAAATGAGGGAGTCCAGGACGGCGGACTCCTTGCGGAATTCGTCGATCACATTGAGGTCAATGTCGTCGGTAGTGTTCTTCTTGGACTCTTCAAGAGTGATTGCTGCCATTTTCAGGCGGTCCTTTCTCTAGGTGGATTCAGCTAAAGCGCAGGGCTATAGCGTCTTGTAGGTTTTTCGGCTTTTCTGCCCCGCTCCCGGCGGGTTTATCGATTGCCGAAGCGCCGGAGACCGCCTGGGTCTTGGCGAAGTGTGGGTGATCCTTGGTGAAGGTTGTGACGGCGTTCTTGACGGCCTCAGCGTCCGCGAGGTCAACGTCCTTTAGGGCTGTGTGGAAGCTCTGGGAGTCGAGCAGGCGTGCCGGATCTGCCAGGTCACCTGCGGCCTTATAGACGGCCAGTTCAAGAGCCGAGGCACGCCCAGCTGCCTTGCTCTCTGCGAGCTCGGCGGTCAGCTGCTCTACGGTAAGCTCAGGCGCTTCGTCGCTCTTAGACAGACCGAGAGCCTTACTGATTTCGTCGAGGACGGCTCGGCGGGCTTCATCAGCCGCCTTCTCCTTACCGGCCACGCGATCCTTCGCTGCCTCCTTGCGCAGGTCTTTAACCATCTTGCGCAGCTGCTCGGGATCGGAAGGCAGGCCGTCGGTGGTGTCCTCGGCTTCTGCCTTGGTCTCTTCGGCCTTGGTGTCAGGCTCGGGCGGGGTTGCCTTGGTTTCCTCGGTGGTTTCTTCCGTGGTGGTCTGCTCGTTCATGAGGGGATCGCCTTTCGTAGATTGGTTTGATAGGCTGGGGGTGCCGGGCCGGTATCCCCCGCGAGCCTGAAATAAGTGGCCGAGAGAAAGTGGAGGGCCGATAACCCGGCACTTTTTTATTCCGGGTATATAAAAACCCGCGACCATGTATAACGGTCTGCGGGTACAGTTAAAGGCGAGAGACCCGAGGCCTGCCCGGGTTAACTGGTGGGCTGGCTGGCTTCCCTCGCCTTATGCCTTATACGGTACCGTGTAACCTGCGAACAGTCAATAGTCCGTGCTTATCAATGATGATGAGATCGAGTATTTTTGTCTGCCCACGGAAGCGTCGAACTGCTTGACCTATCGCGAGTTCGTCGTCGAGTGGTGTTCGCCGCAGATCTAGGACTAGATGCCGGCTTTGCTTCCTCGCGCGTTTGAACTGACTGGAGATAGTGCTCGACTCGGAATCCCCTTCAGGCGCTTTAAACTCCCATATTCCGCCTAGCATCCGCACATCTGGGTTGCGCTTGCCGTCTGCGTAAACTTCTTTCAAGAATTCTACGTCAACTCCGTATGTGGAGAGGAGGCGCGCTGTTTCTAATTCGTGGGCTTTAGGCGGGTTAGCCATACCCGCAGGAACGACAACCCTACCGGGTTTAACAGTTCCGGGTTTAACTGTTTTAAGTTTGTCGAGTGGGTGTGCTTCGATGTTCCCCGGAGGTTTCTTCGGCCCTGCGACTCGCGTCCAGGTGTGGAAGCCCGAGGGCTTCGGGACTGCTTCGCGGTAGCTCTTGCGCTGAAGTTTCGGATGCTCGGCCAGTAGTTCGCGTATCTGGGCTTGGTAGCCTCGGATAGCCGCCCGGGCTTTGCTCTCAGCTTCGCCCGTAATCGCTGCGACTAGCAGGCGTTTGTGCTTCCTGATCTCGCGTTCTAGGGCTCGCTGTTTCTGGCTTGCGTCGTAGGTCTCCGCGTCTCTAACGCCCATCGTGCCTGGCTCGATTGTGGTCGCACCTGGCAGGTAGAGGCCTTCGGAGTGCGTGCAGTTCGGGTGGTGCAGCCCGGCTGCTCGGGCTTCCTCCATCGTTCCGGCCACGTGGACGGTCACATAACCATCGCCCACAGCTGAGGGCAGACGGTGCGTGCCAGCTGGATGCATACCGGTGAGGGAGAGCACTTTGTCTTGCCAGGGCGCGCACAGCCTGCAGGTGTAGGTGTTCCCTGTGACTAGCACCAGGTCTTCGCCTCGGGCGATCAGCTCACCCTCGTAGGCTGCGCGGAGCGAGTGGGCGGCGCCGGTGCGTGTGGCCATCTCGGCGTAGGTGTCGATATGCCAGGTCCTACCGGCTTTGTCGGTGAAGCCGTCGATGCCTCGGGCCGCGAAGCCGTTCAGCGCGTCCTGCGTCGCTTTGCGGCGAGTGAGGACTCCGGTCGCGTTCAGCGCGCCTGGCGTGGAGATGATCTGTTGGTAACTGTCGAAAGCGTTACGCAGTGCCAGGGCTGGCAGGTCTGCGAGGACGCGGTGCAGGTCTGAGGCGATCACTTCGAGAGCGCGAACGCTGCTCACAGGCACGCCGAGCGTTTCCGGGTGGTTCGCCAGGCGGCCAGCCAGGTCTCGCTCAGCCATGCCTTGGCCTGCCTCAGCCGCCTTATCCAGGGCCACCTGCACAGTCGTTAGGACGTTTTGCCAAGGCTTGCCGAGCTGGCGCTGTAGACGGGCGTAGAGCGCGCCGTAACGGGCCGTCATATCGACCTCGTAGCGGCTACCTCCGCCCAGGCCTCGGTTCACGTCCCGTGCGATTTCCCAGATGAGCCTGACTTCAATCTGTGCGACCAGATCGGAGACGGTCTGGGCGAGGCTGTTCGCGTAGTCGGAAGGATCTAGCAAGGCTAAGTATCTCCCTTCCGGCTACGTCAAGAGTTGAACGGCCTCCAGTCGTCAGGTGATGAGAGCGGGTGTTCTCGCTGCAGGCGTTTAACCTCTTCCTGAATCTGCGTGTCATCCCAGTCAGGGTGGGCAAGCTCCACACTGGTTTGGAGGCTGAGAGCCTCTACACCACGCAGCGTGGCCACAGTCTGGGCGTTATCGGCGACTGTCGCCTGGTGGAGCTGTGGGAAGTCGACCGAGATGTCTGTTTCATCCAGGCCTGGCGCGTTGAAAAGCGCTCGGTCTGTTCGGAGCATCTTCACCAAGAGGGCCTGCACGGCGGGCTTTTCACAGCGGATCTTGCGCCCGCGAGTGGTTTCCGTGGTCGCTTGGCGCGCTCGGACTTCGGTCGCGGTAATGTCCGTGTCTTGGACTTCACCAAACGTCGCCATGCTGTAGCGGGCGTTGCGGATGATTTGGCGGGTGAGGTCTAGCGCGGTCTGTTGGTGCTCTTGCCAGCGGATTTGGAATTGCTGTGGCTCTGCGATCCCGCCGTCTTTGAGAGCGCCGAAGCCTTCCAGCGGCGTGAACACTTCGCGATCCAGATCGAAGGCGGGCTGTGAGTCACCGCCAGGCCCGGTGTTTTCCAGCATTGACCGGTCAACGATGATCCGGGCCTTGGCGAGGCGAACGTCTCGCATCCAGGCGCTATAGGTTTCGTCCAGAGCGTCGAAAAGCTGCTCTGATCCTTCCAGGTCGGAGCGGCCCATGTACCGGCCTTGCGGGTGGTGTCGCCAGCGCCTTTGGGGTGTCATGTTCGGTGTATAGACAACGTTCAGGCCGGGAGTGCGCGGGACGTTCAGTTCTGCCTGGTCGTTGACCAACATCGCTAGGGGAGCGGTCGAGGGGTGCTCGGTCAGCGGGATCAGGCGGCCCAGGTTGGTTGATGTCCCTTCGTAGAGGCCGTGGAGGATCACGCCGTTACCGGCTGCGTCGAGCTCGTGGCGCTCCAGGTGGCGGATGAAGTGCGAGCCATCCGAGGCGAGGTCGGTCCAGAAGGTGACAGCGACCAGGTGGCCCCATCGGAACTCGGGCAGGGCTGCGTCTGCGTCAACCACGGATAGGAACGGACGGGTGAGGATCGCGGGATCCCAGGTTACGCGCGTGTAGCGGCCGCCCAGGGCTGCGGCTGTTTCCGCGCCAGTGATGAGGGCTTCCAGTAGGCCGTCATCCTTGTATCGCTCGATCTGGTCTGATGTGGCCTTGTTAATCGCGGCGATACGTGGAGGTGTGGAGTAGAGCAGATCAGCGGAAGTGGCGCAGATGTCGGACGCGATAGGGATGTGAAGATCACCGCGCGAAGGCCCGCCGTTCGAGGTGGTGCCTCGGTTACGGCCCCAGAAAAAGCGTCCTACGAAGCCCGAAAGGTTGCGGCGGTGGCGTGCTTGTACGTCCGAGTCGCTGCGGTAGAGGTTCCACAGTCGCTGCGGGTCACCGATCCACCACGCCTCCCACGTCTTCATGTCATCCAGGAGGGCTTGGTAGCCTGCGGGCGGCCACGGCGTGTTGTGGTCAGGGAGTGGCAATGGTCCTCCTAGGTCTTGTAGCGTCTGTGGTCGACTCGTGCGCGCCATTTGCGCTCGGTGGTTGCCAGGGCGTAGCGCGCAGCATCCAGGCTGTGGTCTGCGGTCTTAATAGGTTTATCGTGGCCTTGGAGCTGGGCTTTGCTGTCCCAGCTGTAGCCGGGTATTTCGCCGATCAGGCCGCTGCATCGGTCTGAGATTTTCAGGCTTCCCGAGGCTAAGAGGCTGGCCATGAGGCGGATACCGTACAACACATCGTTATCTGCGTCGGTCAAGCCCCACGCGCCATCCTGGCGCAGCTGCACCTTGAAGCTGGCGGCTGCGGGGTCGACGATGATACGGCCAGGAACCAGGTCCATACCCGGCGCGTGTTCTTTCGTCTTTAGCCAGGTGAGCAGCCCATCAGACTGTTGCGCGTCGGTCCATGTGCCGTGTCCTCGGTTGGTTCGGTCGATTCGGTACTCATCCACTAGGTAGAGGATGTCATCTTCACCGTGGGCGAGGATCAGCCCGGCTGTGGGGTTCTGGGTGCCGTAGTCGATGCCTACCGCGTAGCAGTCAGTCATCATGGGCAGGTTCTGCCAGGGCACCACGTGGGCGGCTGGATCCCACATGTCATAGACGGCTCCCTCCGCGCTCACCCATTCGCCCTGGATGAAGCGGCGGTACCAAAGGCCCGTAAACTCGCGTTTCACGCTTTCGATGTATTCCGGCTCCAGTCCCGGGTTGTCATCCATCGTGAAATGGTGGAACGCCCAGTCAACCAGTGGTTCTTGGCCGCGTTCCCTGATCTGCGCCTCAGTGTTGCCGGGCCGTGGGATCCGGTCGATGAAGCCAGTTTTAAGCCAGTGAGACGGGCTGTCAGGGTTGGTGGTGGCGATCAATTTAGCGCCGGGCACGCTGAGGCGGCCGCGTAGCTGGATGAAGAAAGGCTCAGGGAGCAGGGTTGCTTCATCGACGTAGGCACCGGCCAGAGTTACGCCTCGGACTTTGCTCTCGGCCGCTGCGTCGTTCGCGCCGATCAGCTGAACTCGGCGACCCATGATAACGGCCGTGTCAGACCGGGTGGAGTGACGGCCCAGGGCTCCGGGTGCCAGCATCTCGATCACGTCGAGAACGTTTCGCTGGATCGTCGTTCGGGTTTTGCCGATGATCGCGAGGTGGCCTTTAGGTGCTTGTGGGATCCAGTGCAGGAAAGCCAAGAGGCTTGAAAAAGTCTTGCCGCTTCGGATGGCCCCGTCCATGAGGATGAACTTGTAGGCGGGGTTGAGCATGTCCTGCCAAGCCTGGATCTGCTTAGTTGAAAGAGACATGCCGTGCCCTCCTTAGTCAGGTGTTGCGGCTGCGGCCTTGATGGAGTTTGAGAGCAGCTGGGTGAGCATGTCGTATGTCTCCTTGGCTTCGTCTGCGGCCTTGGGTGATTCCACTCCGTGGAGCTTCTCAATCTTGGTCATGATGGCGAGGCAGCGATCCATGGCGAACAGATCGCCCCGGACGGCCTTCTCGTAGGCGACTGCAAGCAGTTCGTCGCAGCGGTGCAGCTCTAGGTCGAGGACTTCTTCTGCGCGGTCTCGCGTGATGTCTTTGAGAGCGTCCTCGACGTACTTGTGCGCGGTGGCCACGCTGATTTTCATCGCTTTAGCAATCGCGCGGTATGGGTAACCGGACAGGCGGAGGCCGAGGGCCTCATGCATACGGTCTCGGCGTTCTTTTTTCAGCCGTGTTGTTTTAGGGCCTTCGCGTCTGGGCACTGTTGCCTCCCTCCCTGGGCATGAGTAAACCCCGGCAAGCATCAACGCTAAACCGGGGTTGGAAAGTATGTTATCGGCCTCTAGACACACTTCTAAAGCCATTAACATACTAGCAGGGTTCACGCGCTTTTCGCAAGCAGCGACACGAGCGCGCCGACGCGATATAGCGCTGGGCCAGTGCCGGTTTTACGCGGGGCAAGCTCTCCGCGCGCAATCCAGGTTTTCACGCTCCCGAGAGGCACGGGGCGGGCCGCGACGATCTCAGCCGCGCGCCTGGCCTGCTCGCGTGGCAGCCACATGTCTGCCAGCTGACCGCGTAGAGCATCCAGGGCCGCGTCCACGTCGAACCGGATCCCGCACGCCGGGCAGATAGCCACGGTGGCCTCCGGGAACACGGTTACGTCCTGCTCGCACTCCGGGCAGGGGCCGACATAGCGGCGCTCAGAGCGCACGGGGCTTGTGAGCATTTCCAGCCTGGCGAGAGCATATGAAAGCTCGTCCAGGAACTGTGGCGCGTCCGGCCACATGCGGAGTCTGTCTGCGCTGGACTGAATGATCCGCTTGGCCTGGTACCAGTCGCCGCTCTTGTAGGGGATCGGCGGGCAGGCGAAGTTGCGGACTTCCACCACCCAGGTGTCGAGTGAGTCTCGCATCTCGTCGATCTCAGCCATGAGGTCCACGCTCAGAGGCGGGCGTGACGTGGCCGCGCCGGAGCCGCCGTGCGAGCCGTGAGAGGTGAGGGAATAGAAAGCATCTTCCATGAGGGAAGGGAGGTTGGATACTAGGCTTGCGATCCGGTTTGCGGCGCTCCGGCTGATCGTCTCGTTGCGTGCGATAGCCTCACCGGTGATCGGGCAGTAATTGGTGTTAGACATGAAGACTCCTCAGATGGTGGTGTTGTGGGAGGTGAGTTCAGCCCGCACCGCGTCGATCAGCGCGGACTGTGTTACGTCTTTGGTTTCAAGGGCTTTGATGACTCGCTCGTCAATCGTTGAACGGGCAATAAGGTGGTGGATTGAGACCGGGAAACGCTGGCCTTGACGCGCTAAACGCGCGTTAGTCTGTTGATACAGTTCGAGGCTCCAGGGAGTTGTGTACCAGACCAGGTGGTGGCCGCCCTCCTGCAAGTTCAGACCGTGACCAGCTGAAGCCGGGTGGATCAAACCGACCGGGATACGTCCCGCGTTCCAGTCCCTCATCGAAGCCGCGTCGGAGAGCTCGCGCGCCTGGGGGAAGGCTTCAAGCAGACGTGCCAGGTCAGACTTGAACCAATAGGCCACCATGACAGGGGAGCCGCTGGCGGCCTCGATCAGATCCGCTAGGGCTTCGATCTTCGCCTCGTGCACCAGCTCGGCTGTGCCTTGCTCGGTGTACAAGCTCCCGGAGGCCAGCTGCATGAGCTTGTTTGATAAGCCTGCCGCGTTCTTCGCGTCCACCAGGCCGCCAGGCAGGCTGAGCAGCATCTGCTCGCCTAGGTCTCTATAGGCCTTCTTGGCGGAGGCCGGGAGGTCGACAGGCACAACTGTGGAGGTCACAGGCGGGAGGTCCAGATGATCTACCGCGCTCATCGACAGGGTGATGTCGTTGATCCTGGCGTAAATCGCCAGGTCCGCGTCATGCTTGAGCTTCCAGGTGAAGATCTGGGCGGCGCTGCGCTTATCCGGCTGGAAAAACTCATCTCGGTAGTGGGTGAGAAAATGGCCAAGGCGCTGGCCGCCGTCAATCAAGCGGAACTGCGCCCAGATGTCGAGCAGGCTGTTAGGGGCGGGCGTGCCGGTGAGGGCGACCATCCGAGTGATTTTCGGCAGAACGCTTTTCAGGGCCTTGAACCTCTTGGACTGATGGTTCTTGAAAGATGAAGACTCATCGAGGATCACCATGTCGAACGGCCAGGCTTTCCCGTAGTGCTCCACCAGCCAGGGAATAGTGTCCCTGCCTACCGTCGTAACCAACGCGCCACTCTCGATAGCCTTAGAGCGCTGCTTCGCATCCCCCACGGCGCAGGCCACGTCCAGGCTGGCCAGGTGATCCCACTTCGCGGCTTCGTCCGCCCAGGTGTCGCGAGCGACTCGGAGCGGCGCGATCACCAAGACGCGGGAGACCTCAAACCGATTGAGGGTCAGGTCTTGGATCGCTGACAGGGTGATGACGGTCTTACCCAGGCCCATGTCGAGGAAGAGCGCGCAGCGCGGATGTTCCACCACGTAGTCGATGGCGGCGCGCTGGTAGTCATGCGCGTTGAATTGCATCGCACACCGCCTCTACCTCGGAGATGTCATCAAGGACCAGGCACACCGCGCCCAGACCTCGAAGCTGTTCGATCCGGATCGCCTGGACGGGCCGAGGCTTTTCACCTGGGGCCTTCACCTCCACGAAGCCGATATGCCCACCGGGCAGGATCACCACCCTGTCAGGCACACCGACCGTCGAGGGTGAGGTGAACTTCCAGCACACACCGCCCTTGGCGCGCACTGCTTGGACTAGTTTTTGTTCGACTGTTTTTTCTCGCACACCGGCCTCCTCCGCCGTGTGCTCTGGGAACAAGTGGGACAAGAATTTCGGCAAACTTTGAAAAGCCCTATATATACGTGTATATACGTGTATATGCGCCTATACGGGGTGTGTATATGCCCATTTACTCTATATAGTAATTTCTTGTCCCACTTGTCCCCAGAGACTTATTTTCATTGATATTTAGCGGTTTTTTTTAGGGACAAGCTCCGGGACAAGCTCTGGAACAAGTAAGTTTTCAACCATTCTTGTTCCAGAGCGTCGCTCGGAGCTTGTTCCCAAAAAAAAAAACCGAGCTTGTCCCTGAGCTTGTCCCGTAGTTTGTTGCTAGAAAACATCTTTTTTCGACGCTTCCGGGAGCCTCATAAAAGCCCTCTGCCTCCCATACGGGCCGCAGTAGACGCGGCGCTTTCCGCTCTCCCAACCAAGCTTTCTCAGCGCGTTTCCGATCCAGTAAGAGTCACGCCTGGATAGGTCCGCCTGGCGTTTGTCGAGACACTCGCACCAGATCTCAATCACGCTCACACTGTCACGCTGGACTAGCTCGCGAGGCTCGGAGTCAGGGGCGATCCCCATGAACCAGTTACGCCTCTCGGCGGCTCCGAGCTTCGCCCAGTCGGACGTGATCGGCTTGTCTAGGAACTCGGCGATCATGCCCACGCGCTCGTCAACCTCGATAGCGTCCCTCTGTCGCTCTTTCGCCATCCTGGCGACCGCGCCCGTCAGGTGCAGCGGCTCGCCCGCGCGCTCCAGGGTGACTGCCTCGCTCCAGATCTGGGCGACATCCCGGTCGGTCAGGTCCCAGGGCTTCGCGATGCAGTCGCCCGGCACGTCGACTGGCCACATACGGCGGTTGCCTGCGGGATCGGTGAGGAAGCCGTCCTCGGCGTTGGTGGTGCCGAAAAAGACGCACTGCCTCGGATGGCGGGACACTCGGCGCTCGTAGGCTCCACGGTAGATGTCATCTTGGCGTGAGAGGAAGGAACGCAAAGACTCTGTATCGGCCTTGCGCAGTCCCGCGAGCTCGCCGAACTCATGGATCCAGAAGCCTTGGAGCTTCTCGGCGGCCGTCTTATCCCGCGTGTCAGCGAGAGATAGCGAGTCGTTAAACCAGTCTCCGCCCAGGCGCGCGATCAGGGTTGACTTACCGATACCCTGCGGGCCTGCGAGCACTAGCATGGTGTCGAACTTGACTCCCGGCTTCTTGGCTCGCCTAACGGCCGCGCAGAGCAGCTTACGGGTGACCGCGCGCGTGTACTCATCATCTTCAGCGCCCAGGTAGTCCACTAGCAGCGTGTCTACTCGCTCGATCCCGTCCCAGGCGGGAAGTGTCTTCAAGTAGTCGCGCACCGGGTGGAACTTGCGTTCGTCTGCGACAATCGCCAGCGCGTTTTTCAGGTCGCGCTCGGCGAAGCGCGCGAAACGCTCTTCCACATACGCGGCCAGGTTCGCGTCGTCAACGTCCCTCCAGGGCAGAGCCGGACGCGCCCAGGGCAGGATATCTTTCACCGCGATAGAGCACCACAGTTCGTCATACGCGATGCCTTTCAGGTTCGGATCGGCGCGAAGCAAGGTAACCAGGTTCGGCAAGGTGGGGCGGAGCTTGCCCGCCTTATCGGTCTCCAGATCCAGGTCTGCCATCCACTCGCCGGACTCTCCCGTGACCGTCTCGAACTCATCCACAGCCGCGAGAAGCAGCTGGGAGCGCACCTCGGGCAGATCTGCCGCCCAGGCGGTCATCGCCTTATAAGAGGGAGCTTTCCCGCCGGACGCTCCCTGAGCGTCGCGGTCGAGTTCACCGAACTTGTGGAGCCTCACCAAGTCGAAAGCGTTACACAGCTGCTGCCCGGCAGGGTCTGAGCCGTGGTGCGAGTAGGCAAACAGCCCGTTTTCGTAGACCACCAGGCCGCCGGTAGCCTCGCCTGGCGTGTAGGTGTAGCGATCCTCTGAGATCGCTTCATAGGCAGGGATGAAGGCCTCGATAGCCTCCTGGATCGTGTAGGCCTTGCAGAACGCGCCCACGATGCCGCTTTTCTCCCTAGGATCCTCTTGCTTGGAGGCTGTGGAGGCAACAACGCTGACCTGCCTGGTTGACATCGGCCAGGTGGACGCATCCTGCCAGTCGGTGTAGCTGTCCAGGATCGCGTCAGGGTCGAGCGGCTCACCCTCGAACGTCAAGCACTCAAACTCGCCGTCAACCGGCGTTGAAGGCCAGTACATGAGGCGGTGCGGCTCGTAGGTTGAATCGTCGAAGTAGTCCATGCCGATACGCGAAGCGAAGCCGCGAGCAACTGGCACATATTCTTCAGCGCTGACCTCGCGGGCCAAGGGGACCACGATACGAAGGCGCGGAGCTTCTGGCGTGTGCTTGTGGGTGGTGTAGACGCAGGCCGCGCAGGTCAGTTCTTCAGCTAGGGTCAGCCACACATCCGGCGTGCCAAAGTCAATGTCCAGGGCGAGCGCCGAGCGGCAGAGCGTAGAGCCTTTCTTACGCCTGCCCTCGGCCAGGTGGCCTGCGACGAAGCCGCCCACGTCCTTCACGTCGGACTGCTCGGCGTGCGTCATCTTCAGGAACTGCGCGAGAGTTTCCGGCGTGCGGTGAGTTTGGGCCAGGCGTTCGCACAGCTCGGCCCAGTCGATCGTGCTGTTAAGCCACTTGGTGGAGGTGCGCCGAGGGGCTGTGGAGATTTTCAACTGCACTGTTTCTATCCTTTCTTGTAGTAGGTTGACTCGAAGCCCTCGGCTGCGAGGGGTAGACCTTTCGACCACTTAGGGCCGCGTGACATGAGGGAGCAGAGTTCATCGACTGAGCCGCGCCCGTAGGGCACTTCCGTAATCACTTCGTCGTGAACATGCATCACCGTGGGGTATCCGGCGGCCTCCAGGGTCGCCATGGAGTGGGCGAGAACGTCCCTAGCGGTCGCCTGGACGATGTTTTCGACCAGCTTCCCGCCGTAGGTCTCGATACGGCCCCACTTGCGGTTAAGGCCCAGCCCCATGAAAGTAATGGACTCTCCGCCGAAGCGGTTTTCGCCCACGCGAGGGGACGGGTAGATCAGCTCACGCCCGGAGGGCAGGGCGATGACTAGCGCGCCCAGCTTTTGATAGACCTTGATCCGGCCCACCATCTGGGAGGTACCGTTCTTGATAGCTTCGAGGGCGGCTCGGTTGACATCCCACCACATTTGCGCAATACGCGGGTTAGCTTTACGCCAGGCTTCGACGATGGAGGCCATTTCATCCTCGCCCAGTCCCAGCTTTTCGCCTCCCATGGCTTTGAGCGCTCCAACGCCACCCTGATACCCGCACGCGAGCACAGCGACCTTGGCCCTCTGGCGCAGGGGAGAATGTTTCTTGACTTCCTGGCCAAACATACGGCTGCCGGTCTCGCAGTAGATGTCTCCGCCGTTCTTGAACAGGTCCAGCACCCACTGTTCGCCAGCCAGCCAGGCGATCACGCGGGCCTCAATGGCAGAAAAGTCGGCGACCAGGAAGCGGCTACCCGGGGCGGCGACGAAAGCCGCGCGGATCAGCTCTGAGAGGACGTTCGGCGCGGATCCCCACAGCGGGCCGAGCATGTCAGCCTGCCCGGCCTTGACCAGGGCGGCGGCTTCCTCCAGGTCGCCGAAAGTTTGGCGCGGGAGGTTTTGGACCTGGACCAGACGGCCCGCCCAGCGCCCGGTGCGCCCGGCTCCCATGAACTGCAGCAGCCCGTGCGCGCGTCCATCCGGGCATACGCAGTCGAGCATCTTCTCGTACTTTTTCACCGAAGATTTGGCGATCTCCAGACGGGCCGCGAGTACATCGGCCGCACTGCCGTCTGCCTCTTCCAGGGCCGAGGCCACGTCAGCCTTCGCTAGGGAGGGCAGCTGCGCTCCGTGCTCTTGGAGCCAGCCGAGCAGCTGCGTCACCGACTGCGGGTTTTCGACTCCCGTCCAGCGCTTCATTTGGGTATAGAGGGCTTCTTTGATCTCCCGGTCCGCCTCGACGGCTTTCGAGGCCAGCTCCACATCGATACCCACGCCCATGTCGTTGAAGCGTTGGTCTCTCCAGTAGTTCTCCCACTCGAACGGGGGCATGGGCAGGGGAGACAACCGCGAGGCTATCGCGCGCTCCACTTCCACGTCTCGGAGGCAGTAGGCCTTGAAAGTCTCCCAGTCCTCCATCGCGTGCTCAGGGAGGTTGCGGGTGCGGCCTCCGTTGGTCTTGGTGGCCTTGCAGGGCTGAGAAAACTTTCGGATGAGGTCTTTACCCTCGGTCATCTTCTCGGTCTCCAGGTGGAGCGCTTGGGCGACTCCCGCGAGGTTCAGCGGGATACCGGCATACGTGGACCAGACCATAGAGCAGTACCAGCCTCGTGGATTGAGCTTCGCGCCCAGGTAGGCCGAGAGACAGACGCGCTCAAACTGGGCGTTAAAAGCCCACTTCTGGACCGTGGGATCACTTAGCGCGGCCTCGACCTCAGCGGGCAGACTCTCGCCCTGGGCTAGGTCCACGATCTGCACCGGGCCAGCGTCGATGCTGTAGGCGAAGAGCAGTACCGTGAACGATTGGTCTGCGGCGTACCGGTAGACTCCGACGCTCGACAGGCTCGCCTCGGAGTATGTCTCGATGTCGATATTCAGGGTTTTCATGGGCACCTCCTTCAAGTTGGTGGGGTGTGGTTTTTTGTGCCCGCCCAGGGCTCGAACCTGGGAGCGTTCCGCTCGGGCTGTAAGACCTAGAGGTGTAGGTCAGGCGAGGAAGTCAGAGTCCGAGTCGTCGACCACGGCGAACTCGTTTTCGGCCTTGATGGCTCCGCCACCCAGGGCCTCGCCGTCGCGCACCTTCTGGATGTTCCCGAGGCCGCAGGCCACGCCACGGTTGCCGTTGACGTTGAAGAGGTACAGCTCGATGGAGACGTTCGCGTACACGCCGGAGTAGATTTCGTCGCGATCTAGGATCGGCTCGACGTTCTGATCGACGATGCCCGGGCGAGTCTTGGATGAGGCGTTCAAGAACATTGCGTCCTGGTAGGCCTCATCGTCGCGTTCGGTGTCGCCGTCGCGCAGCGGGAGCTTCAGGGATCCGCGAGGCGGGACCTTGCCGCCGAACTTGGCGGGGCCTTCGGCCTTCAGAAGGGCCTCGATGGCTGCCTCAATCTTCTTGATCTGCGCTGCGTCGGACTTGGGGATAATGATTGAGGTCGCGTACTTCGGCTCGCGATCCGCTTCGCGTGCGGGCTGGGGTTCCCACACGTGTGCGTAGGACAGGCGGACGTTCTTCAGCATGATTCGGGTTGACATGGTTTCAGTTCTCCTTCGTGAACTCAGATTCCGGGGTTACGGGGTTCCACGCTTGGCGCGGATCAGAGGCCGCGACCAGCTGCGGCTCTCCGGTGGTTTTGGTGACGAAGCAGCCGAGGATCTCGGCGAACTTCTTTTTGCCCATCAGCTTCTCCAGGGCGGAGAGGGAGAGGGGCTTTTGCTCGAAGGCATCGAAGCCTGCGAGCGTTGCGGTGGTGGCGGCGGCCTCCGGATCAGTGAAAGTCCGGCGGCCGCGTCCCGCGACCAGCTTCAGACCTGGCACGGCCGCGCCTGCTTTGAGCTGGGCTGAGGCCCATTCTTCGAGGTCTTTCACCCAGGCGGCCAGGTCCTTACCCTTCTCCAAGATCTCGGCGATCTCTTCAGGGGCAAGCTCCGGGGCCTTGGCGAACTCCTTCTGCGTGAGGGCGAGGTTTTCTTCCGCGCGTGCTCGGCAGATCGCTTTCGCACGGCACCAGCGGCAGTGCTCGCCAGGCTTGAAGTCTCCTTCGCCAGAGTCTGCAGCCTTGGCGGCGGGCACCACTTCATTAGCGGCCCATGCTTCCAGGTCTGCGCGCTCCATCTCGGCGGTGGAGTAGTGGGAGAGCCTGGGCTGGAAGATCGTCATCTTGACGTGCAACACGTCGTAGAGCACTCCGAACTCGGCGAGAGCGCCCAGGGCGTAGAGCCTGAGCTGCGGGTCGCCTTCCGCCTCCACCTTGATGCCCTTGCCATATTTCAGATCGATGATGTGCAGGGTATCTTCGGAGATGACGATGCAGTCAGCCGTGCCGAAGCCGCCAGGGACCAGGTGGCCAAAGTCGACCAGCTGCTCGACGGCTACCTCAGCAGGGGCGAGAGCCTTAGCTGCGTCGAGAACAAACTCGACATAGGCATTAGTGCACTCTTCCATTTCCGTGTTGTCGGTAGGCTCGGGAGCTGGGCGGCCTTCCAGGGCCGCGCGGAGCTTGGCCTCGGCCATGGCGTGCGCCTCGGTGCCCTCCAGGGCCGCCTCGCTCACTGCCGTTCCAGCTGGGACGGTGGCCTCCAGGGACGGCGCGGCCGTGCACTCCAGCCAGCGGTGCGCGCTGGAGGCGGAGAGCGTCGCGTGGATCTCAGGCATTGACGGCCTCCAAGAGTTCACCGAAGCGGCTCGGATCCAGGTCAGAGAGCTTGGAGACTCCCATATCGGCGAGCGCGTCGCGGACTTTGGCGCTGCCGCCGTTCTTGACAACGGCTGCGAGAGAAGCGCGCACATCTTCGAGGGTGAGGGCGGGCGCGGCCTCCGGCTCGGGCTGAGGCTCGGGTGCCTTGGCGGCCTTCTTGGGGGCCTTCTTGGGCTTGGTTTCCTGGACGGTGGTCTCCACCGCCTGGAGACGCTGGCTGAAGGCTGCGGCCTTAGCGGAGAGGTTCTGCAGGTTGGTCGCGAGATCGGCTGCGAACTCGGCGAGCGCGGCAATGAGAGATTCGTTGGTGGTCATTTGTCTTGTGTCCTTTCAAGAGCTTTCTGGATGATGGTTCGCAGCTCGCCGAGCGTGTATGAGTCGAGCAGGGCGGAGGTGGAGGTTTCCGAGGTGTGGATCGTGAGCTTGACGACTCCGGGGATCCCGGCGCTGCGCACGTCCACTACGGCCTCGCCCGTGTAGTCGAGCACTCCGGGGTTCATCGCGGCACCCCGTTGTGTACGGGCATGGAGACCGCGCGGAGGCGATCAGAGTGCCAGGCGACCACCCACAGGCCAGAGCCAGCCCTGGGACGCTTTTCCCAGCCCACGTGGAGGGCCTCGACAGGCTTCGGGGCTTTGATCGGAGTGCGCGGCTGTACGCACTTGATCTTCAGGACCGGTGCGAGGGAGAGCATCGGGAGCATGTGGCCTTCAGGTTCAGCGACGGTCTCGCGATAGCCGAGGTCCTCTTTCGCGAAAGGCTCCAGGATCTGCGTCAAGCCGGAGACCGTGCTGATGTAGGCGTGCTTCTCCTGAACCTCGGTCAGAGGCTCCGGAGTCTCACCGCCCATGGGGTGCACCCAGCGGGCGAGAGCGTCTCGGCTGTAGTAGCCTGGCTCGATCTCGGCGCGGGCCTCGAACGCCATGTTGACGTTGTCTTTATCGACGGTGATCCGGACTGCAAAGCCGGTCGTTGCGTCGCCTGCGAGAGCCAAGAGCCAGCCGCCCTCAGTGATCTTGAGAATATGCGAGCGGTGGACACTCTTGCCCTTGGCGGGAACGGCCTTGAGGACCGACTCGACGATCCGCTTATCTACGATCATTGTTCTGGTCCTTTCTAGGCGTTCTTTTTGGCCAGGTCCGCCGCTAGGGAGGCCTGGAGCGAGGCGATGTTGATGCTGGCGAAAAGCAGGACATCTCCGGTGAGCATCACGTGGAATTTCACTGAGTCGAGCTGGGCTGACAGCTCGTTGAGCTGATCGGCGATCCGGTGCCACTCGGGGCTGGTGAGAGTCGTCATGCCGCTTCGCCTCCATCACAGTTGAAAGTCATCGGGTGGTCGTGCAAAAACTGCACGCGCAGGTGCTCGGGGAGCTGGCGGGTAGCTCCGAGGATCCGGCGGTCACGGCGGGTGAAGCTGACAAGCTTCCCGGTGTTCGGGGTGACCGTGTGGTCTGACAGCCCAGTGAGCTTCTCGAGGAAGCCTGGGGCCGGTGTATTATGGGTGTGCATTTGTTTTGGTCCTTTCAGGGTCAGGCCTCCGCGGGGTTGCCACCTCGTGGGGGCTTTTTTGTTAGTTCTTCTTCAGCCGTTCGATGTCGGACCGGCGCAGACGCACCGCGCGTGTTCCGAGTCGGACGGGGTGGAGTAGTCCGCGAGCGCACCACCGGTAGATGGTGTTGGGCTGCACTTGCAGCTCTGCGGCTGCTTGGCGGACGGTGATCAGGTCGGAAGTGTTTTCGGCGGCCCGGGTCTCGATGACGCTGACCGGGCAGCCCTCCAGGGGGACTGCGCCGCCTTCCGGCGTGTGGACGACGATGTGCGCACTCACGGTTCAGGACGCTTTCTTTTCTGCGGCCTCTTCGGCGTGCTTGACGAACGCACTGACGGATTCGAAGCCGAAAGCTTTCCCTATCGCTGCGGCCTCGCTGATAGACAGTTCAGACTCGCCGGAGAGCTTTCGCTGCAGCGTTGTTCGTGGGATTCCGACGATCCCGGCGAACTCGCGTACCGACATGCCGGAAGCTTCCAGCTGTGCGTTAATTTCGAGCTGCAGGGATTCCATTGCCTACCTCCTTACTTTCAATATCTTCGTGACCCGAAAGTGGGTCGCTAAGAACATTAAAGACCCATTTTTGGGTCATTGCAAGTTCGCTGAGCATCGAGTGGTGTTTTCCTGAGTCCCGTTCCCATTGGCCCGGATATGGGTCATAATGGAGGCTATGAGTGTTAAAGCCTTTGAGCCACAAGCATTTGAGTGTGCTGTCGTTGACGTTTTGCGTCTCGAAATGGAGCGTAAAAATGTGTCGCGTCGCACACTTTCAGAGCTATCAGGCGTGTCTAAATCGCGCGTAATCCGGCTACTGTCCGACGGTGGCCCCACTGCTCCGGTGACAATCACCGTCCTGGACTCGTTCTGCAGGGCTCTCGGCATCAGGTTATCTACGCTGCTCGCGGAGGCCGAGGCGCGGCTAAAAGATGATGGTAGTTACCAGTCAGTGTTGCTCCCGGCTTTCGACGACGATCTCCCCGAAGATGCTGAGTTTGTGCTCGCGGCCAGGCGTGTCGATCCGGACAGTCCCGAAGAGCGCGAAGCAGCCGCCCTAGACTCCCTGGGCGAAGAACCCCAAGACCTTTGACCCAGAGTGTCTATTTGTGGAACTATTTAGAACATGGGACGTAAACCTTTGGAACCCGGAATTACCTCTATGGCAGTGGTAGATCTGTACATCAAGGCTAAAGAAGCGCAGGGGATCAGCTTCAGAACGCTATCCGAGCGCAGCGGCGTTAATCGCATCCGGCTTCAGCGTTGCTTTAACCTTGAACAGCCGTTTTATGTAGATGAGCTTGTTGCTGTAGCGCGTGCTCTTAATTTGGTGGCCTGGAAAGTACTCAGGGAAGCGGCGGCCCTGGACTCCCTGGGCGAAGAATCCCAAGAACTCTAAAACTGCACGCAGCTGCCAGTGTCTGTGTTTAGCCTCAGTAGATGCTGGATTTACTCAAGGAAGGCGAAGGCGCAGCACACCTGCGCGGCCCCGTAGACCCGTACCAGCTCGCCGAAGCGCTGGGGGTTCCCGTCCTATACACCCGCAGGCTCACCGGCTCGCTCGGCGTGACTGACGGGAAACGTATCTGGCTCCGGCGTGGGATGACTCAGCCGGTGGAGCGCTCCACTCTCGCCCACGAACTCGCGCACATCCTGCTCGGGCACACGGCGTGCCAGGATGGGCGCGGAGAGGCCAGGGCAGACCGCCTGGCGGTGCGCCTGCTCGTAAGCCTTGCAGAGGTGGAGAGGGAGCTGCGGCGCTGCAGCTCTATAGAAGCCTTGGCTGACTCGCTCGGTGTGGACGTGCGTATGGCCAGGATTGCCGTCGAGATACTGTGCCATAGATCAGATGAAATAGGTTATAACCTATACAGTCCGGCCCCGGATTGAAAACCGACCTGGGAGCGGCTGGCATCGCCGGGCGGTATCATAGGGGTATCAACTTTAGTGCGGTTCCCAAAAACCCCGGTTTCCCAACAGTTGGTTTCAGTTCCCCCCATCTCCACAAGTAGTCCCGGAACTTCGTTGAAGTTCCGAGGCTTTCTGTTGTTATTTCGCACTTTAATGGTCTTTGGGGGCGGTGCTCTACCCAATGATGCATAAAGGATCTACGCAGAGGGACCGCAGACGTTGAAATCGAAAATTCCAGCGAAAAAACTTGGTGAATATTCGCTTCCAAGGCTTCGGAAAGCGTGCTTTCCGTGTAACTTGAAGCAAAGATTTGTTACGCATCGATGCGCATCACTTTGCGCGTAAATCCGCTAAATTATGCGCATCGAAATGTATAAGTAATTCATAAGAATTCGTGCAGAAATCTTGTAGCAGATGATGAGTCCGAATCAAGATTCCTTTGCAAATGCTCCCACGAAGCTTCCTTAGGGTTGAAAACGTATAGGCCTTCTCATAGCCGTAAAAACGGTCGGGCTGCCTATTTCGACACCTAGAGGCGACCAAATTTCGCAATCTCATATGCGGAAGTGGTGTCGCTGCCGATACAAAGGAAGAACTTCTTCATGAAACACCGAAAGATTGTGGGAGCAGTTGGCGCGGCTGCCGTCATTGCAATGGTGCCTTCACTGGGCGGTAACAGCGCCGTTGCTGCCGGTGACGACACGACCTACGGGGCCTCTTTCCCCTATACCCGTTACGAGGCCGAGCGTGGCCGACTTGACCGTGCACACGTCGTCTCGCTTGACGAGAGCCAGACTGTCAACGACATGCTCGACTCGACGGCGATTGAAGCTGGCGAACAGTCCTAC
>ERZ772779.108-NODE-108-length-39165-cov-54.891307_pt1 | contig 39165 bp, 34 predicted proteins | sample MGYA00511360_ERZ772779 | MGnify/ENA primary metagenome ERZ772779 (study PRJEB29015, sample SAMEA2738112) | human oral metagenome | biome: human oral; feature: human-associated habitat; material: saliva | place: China | collected 2231 ...
CACTTTATCGTTTTCGTTCAAAACCGTTTCCGCATACGCGCCTTTGGCGACAAATTGGGTATTGACGGCAACGGCAAACGGTTTTTGCGGCGCGGTTTGGGCGATAAGGTCGGCAACGGTTGTGCCGTTTAATGTGATGGCTTCATTGTTTAATATAATCTTCATGATGTTTGCTCCTCTTGTCAGACTTCTTATTTTCAGACGGCCTTATTCATCCCACAAAGCCTGAAATGCTTTAACCACGGCTTCGGGATTTTCCGCTTCGGTCACAGCGCGGACGACGGCGAGGGAGGAAACACCGGTGGCAAGGACGGCTTCGGCATTGTTCAAATCGATGCCGCCGATGGCAACGACGGGCGTGTCGCGTGCCTGTCTGACGTATTCGCGCAGTTTGTCCAAACCTTGCGGGGCGGTCAGCATTTGTTTGGTCGTGGTCGGGAAAATCGCGCCACTGGCGACATAGCTGGGATGTACGGACAAGGCGCGGTCGAGTTCGGCAACGGAGTGCGTACTCAAGCCCAAGCGCAAACCGGCGGCTTCAATCGCGGCAAGGTCGGCAGTGTCCATGTCTTCCTGTCCGAGATGCACGCCGTATGCGCCCGCTTCTATCGCTTCGCGCCAGTGGTCGTTGATGAAAAGCTGGGTTGCGCTGTTTTGACAGGCGGCGACGCAACGTTCGATTTCACGTTTCAATTCGTCGCCATGCAAGGTTTTGCAACGCAGTTGCACTGTGTCGGCACCTGCTTTGACCATGCGCTCGACCCAGTCGGCGGTGGGAACGACGGCGTAAAATTTCAGGGGGGATTTTAGTGGTGGGAAATTCATGGCGGCTCCGAATCGGACAAATTGTTGTCATGTTATCAGAAAGGCCGTCTGAATAATATTTGTTTTCAGACGGCCTTATCAAATGGTTTTAAACAATCAAGAAGGATGTTACAAACTCACCCTTTTGCTGATTGGGATAAAGGTTGTTACAACAAAAACAATGTAGCCAATCCCAAGAAAATCAGGAAGCCGCCGGAGTCGGTAACTGCGGTAATCAGCACCGAGCTGCCCAATGCGGGGTCGCGTCCGGCTTTTTCCATAATGACGGGAATGAGGACGCCGACGGTTGCGGCCAGCAAAAGATTCAAGGTCATCGCGGCCACCATGACCAAACCGATGCCGATGTTGCCGTAGAGCAGCCATGAAATCACGCCCATCACGGTGCCCCAAATAATGCCGTTGACGAGGGCGACGCCGACTTCTTTTTTCAGCAGGCGGCCTGCCTGCGTACTGGTCATTTGTCCCATTGCCATGGCGCGGACGATCATGGTGATGGTTTGGTTGCCGGAGTTGCCGCCGATGCCGGCGACGATGGGCATCAACGCGGCCAGTGCGACGATTTTCTCGATACTGCCTTCAAATGCGCCAATTACGCGGCTGGCGATAAAGGCGGTACACAGGTTGATGGCAAGCCACATCCAGCGGTTTTTCACCGAGTCCCAAATCGGGGCGAACAAGTCCTCTTCTTCTTGCAAACCGGCCATGTTAAACATGTCGGCTTCAGACTCTTCACGGATCACGTCCACCATTTCGTCAATGGTGATTCTGCCGATCAGCTTTTTGTTTTCATCGACAACCGGCGCGGTGACCAAGTCATAACGTTCAAACGCCTGCGCCGCTTCTTCCACATCGTCTTCGGGACGGAAGCGCACGACATCGGTGGCCATTACGTCCGCCACCATGTCTTCGGGGTCGGCGACCAAGAGTTTGCGGATAGGCAGAACACCTTGCAACACGTCGTTTTCATCGACCACGAAAATCTTGTCGGTATGGTCGGGCAGGCTGTCGAAACGGCGCAAGTAGCGCAATACGACTTCACACGTCACATCGGCGCGGATGCTGACCAATTCAAAGTCCATAATCGCGCCGACTTGGTTGTCTTCGTAAGACATCGCCGCTTTGACCTGCTCGCGTTCTTCTTCATCACGCGTTTGCAGCGCTTCGTACACCACTTGGTGCGGCAGGTCGTCTGCCAGCTCTGCCAATTCGTCTGCGTCCAAATCATCGACGGCGGCCAACAGCTCGTCTTTGTCCATGGACTCGATCAACGTTTCGCGTACGGCGTCGGATACTTCCAGCAACACTTCGCCGTCGTCTTCCGGGGCGACCAAAAGCCAGACGATGTTACGCTCGCGCGGCGGCAGGGATTCCAAGACGGCGGCCACGTCGGCGGGGTGCAGCTCGGCCAAGAGGACGGTCAGCTCGGTGAACTTGTCGCGCAGGCTTTCGTCTTCAATCGGCACGCCTGCTTCGATTTGTTCAAAGGACGGCTCGAGGATTTCACATAAGGCGTGGATGCGGTCGATATCGTCAGAGATGCGGTCGTCAGAAATGCGGTCTTCCACCGCTTCATTGTCGGGGGTATGGTCGAGATTCGGAGGGGTTTGTTCGATGCTCATAAATGCTCCGCCCGCCGGACGCGGGGAGGCATTTCGGCGGGATGATTATGGTTGTTGTGTGTCTGATGGGAAGTTCAAAGGCGAACTGGGAAGGTCCATAATTCGAGCCTGCTGAGAGGCGCAGAGTTGTAAACGGTGAATATTCTACTCTTTTTTAGGCCGTTTTACCATTTTTAACGGGAAAGGCTGTCTGAAACCGAGTGATAACGACACCCTTTTTTTCAGACGGCCTGATGATTTGATTTTATTTGTTTCGCCTGCCAAACGCTTCCCTGACCACGTCCAACCAAGCCCTTAAGGCCGGCGTCGGGCGTTGGTGTTTTTTCCATGCCATGGTGAGCTGCCAGCGGATTTCGGGTTCGACCAAAGGAATGGCGGCAAAGACATCGGGATTGATTTTTCGGGCATAGTATTCGGGCAGCAGGGCAATGCCCATATTGTGCGCCACCATGTCGGCGACCAAATTCCATTGTCCGGTACGGCAGACAACATTGGGCGTAAAACCTTGATTGCGGCAGGCCGTCTGAATGGTTTCGTTGAGGGAAAAGCCTGCGCCAAACAGAATGAAGGGCTCGTGTTGCAGGCTTTTGAGCGTCAGCGCATCGTGTCTCGCCCGACTTTTCGGCATCAAGACCACCAGCGGATAGTCGCACAACGTGATGCTGTCGAAGTCTTCGTGAACCGGCGCGAGCAGCTGCCCGGCATCGAGTTCGTTGTTGCGCAATGATTGCTCGATGGCGAGCGAGCCTTGTTCCAAAAACGACAATTCGATGTCCGGCCATTTTTGGTGGAAATCAAACAGCGCATGACTGAGCAAATCGCTGCCAAACAAAGCCAAACCCAAACGCAGCGTCCCGCTTTTGACATGGCGGTAATCGTCAATGCGGGCCAGCAGCAAATCGCGTTCGTGTAAAAGGTTTAACGCGTGGCGATAGACTTCTTCGCCGATTGCGGTCGGCTGCACCTGCCGCTTTTTGCGTCCGTTTTCTTTGCACAACAGCGGCACGCCCAATTCTTCTTCCAAAGCCTGAATGATTTTGCTGACCGTCGGCTGCGTCAAATTCAACGCGGAAGCCGTGGCCGAAAAACTTTGCAGGCGGATGAGTTCGGCAAAACAATACAGGCTTTTGAAGTCCATTATTCCTCTAAGGCATGATTATTCGTTTAATAATTCATATTATGCAGAAACCAGGTTTCTATAATCAAGCCTTTCATTCAACACACACCCATATCATGGACTCTCTCAACAGATTTTTTCAGACGGCCTTGCAGCTTGCCATCATCGGCGCAGTATGGGGCGTTTCCGACCTTATCGTCCGCTTCACGCATCTGCCTATTTCTTCAGGCGTATTGGGCTTGTTCCTCATGCTCGCCCTTTTGGGGCTCGGCATCATCCGCCCGGGCATGGTTGACCGCGGCGCAAAATGGGCATTGGGCGAACTCGTCTTTTTCTTCATCCCCATCATGGTTTCCGTCTTGCAATATCAAGACCTGCTGATGTCCGAAGGTTGGCAGCTGATTTTGACCATCGCCGTCGGCACTGCGCTCGTGATGATCAGCACCGCCCTGACCCTCGATTTCTGCTACCGCTGGAAACGCCGCCTCTACAAAAAACTCCACTCCTAAAAATAGAGAATAAAAATGGACTACACCGCCCTCGCCTGTTTCATCTGGACTTGCTTTGCCTATGTCGTTGCCAAAAAAATCCACCGCAAAAAACCCTTAATGATTTTCTCCCCCGTCGTTACCGTCTCCGTCAGCACCATCCTCCTGCTGCTGGCATTCGGCGTCAATTACGACACCTACCACAAATATACCCAAGGCATCGTCTTCCTGCTCACTCCGGTTACCGTTGCCTTTGCCGTCCCCATTTATGAAAACCGCGAAGTCATCCGCCGCCAACTACCTATCCTCTCCATCGCCATTATGGTGGGCATGTTTGTCGGCGTAGTCAGCGCATTCCTCATGAGCCATATGTTCCACTTCAACAACGAAGTGACCAACAGCCTGATGGCGCGTTCTATCTCCACCCCGTTTGCCGTCGTCCTCGCCAGCGAAATCCACGGCTCCGCCTCGCTCGTTTCCCTGTTCACCATCATCACCGGCTTTGTCGGCATGATATTTGGCGACCTGTTTTTGGCCTTTACCCGCATCCGTTTCCACACCGCCAACGGCGTGGCATTCGGCAATGCCGCCCACGGCTTCGGCACATCGCGTGCCGGACAACGCCACGAAACCGAAGGCGTGATGGCCAGCCTGACCATGATTTTAGCCGGACTGTTTATGGTATTGTTTGGTCCGACCATGGTGCATTTGGTAATCTGGATGATGAGTTAGGCCCCGTCCTGATGACCATACACAAAAGGCCGTCTGAAACATATATCGGTTTCAGATGGCCTTTTATATTATGGAACGATTACAGTTTGAAAATAGAAGCTTCTGCTAAATCATGAATGGTATCCAACGCAGATGAACCTGTACCATTGCTTGAATAGGTCGCATTGTCTGAGGAAAGACCGGCAGAAGAATCAAGAGGATCAGCCTCACCAAAGGCACGGCTCAAAAGTTCATCACCATCGAAAGCTTTGGATTCCAATATCGGCTTCGCGGCCGGCTGCGCAGGCTCGAAACCTTCCCATTCGCGCGGATCGAGGCGGATGATATGGTCATCATCATAGCTGTCATTAGGTCCTTTGCCTTCTCCTGAAAAAGTACCGTCCCACTCGCGCGGATCAAGGCGGATGGTATGATCATCGTCATAGCCGTCATTAGGACCTTTGCCTTCTCCTGAAAAAGTACCGTCCCACTCGCGCGGATCGAGGCGGATGGTATGATCATCATCATAGCCGTCATTAGGCCCTTTGCCTTCTCCTGAAAAAGTACCGTCCCACTCGCGCGGATCGAGGCGGATAACAAAATCTTCGGAATCACCTTCTTTACTTGGTTGATGTACTTTAGCCATGAAATTCTCCTTAACAAATAAACGGATACTGTACCTAATGCCTCATAAAGGCATTGCGGACTCTATTCTAGAACAAAGAAAACAGCGGGCAAAGATTGAAGGGAATAACGGTTTATTAACACGATAATCGGATTTAAATCCTTTTAAAACAAATAGATATAATTTATACATCATACCCGGTCATCCATAATTAAAAATCTTGCCCATGCCGTCCACCAAGATGATTTCCCCTCTTCCGTCCCCTTGCTATGTAACAAAAAGGCCGTCTGAAAAATGACTTTCAGACGGCCTTTTCATTTGCTCAAGCCTTATTCTTTAGGCAGGCGCAGGACGGAGACGATGAATCCGCCCCAAATAACGATCAATGCGACAAGCATCATAATAATGGCTGAAGTACTCATTATTCGTCTCCTTCACGTTCGTGTTCATGTTCGTCTTTGACGTTGAAGCCCTGCCCGTGTTTCCACGGCAAGAACGACAGCAAGACCGACAATACGAGGATGGCGCCCACCATACCCCAACCGAAGATATTGAGGAAGCTGTCAGGATAGCCGCTGTAATTCTCTTTTAAGAGGCCGGCAGTATCCTGATAAAGCATATAGCCGAGCATGGCAACGGTAACCACCACGCTGGCTGTCCACACTTTACCGACACGGATGGAAGACAGCGCGTTCAAGTGGTTGCGCAGTTCCGGCAGCTTGTTCAACAAGACAATCGCCAAAACGTAAACAAAACCGGCAGCCACAATGCCGTAGGTGTTGATGAATTTGTCCAATACGTCCAATACAGGCAGGCCGGTGGTCGTACCGAACAGCAAGGTGGAAATAATCGCCATTGGCACGCCTGCAATCATCGTTGCGCTGACACGGCCGATGTTCATTTTGTCTTGAATCGCAGCCACAATCACTTCAACGATGGAAATCATGGAAGTTACCCCCGCAAACACCAGCGAGCCGAAGAACAACACGCCGATCAATGCACCCATCGGCGCTTGGTTAATGATGGTCGGGAACGCGATAAACGCCAAACCGATACCGCTGGATGCCACTTCGCTGACCTCTTTGCCTGCGGCTTGAGCCATAAAGCCCAATGCGGCAAATACGCCGATACCGGCGAGCAACTCGAAGCTGCTGTTGGCAAAGCCGACAACCAAGCCTGTACCGCCCAAGTCGGTTTTTTTCTTCAGGTAAGAAGAATAAGTAATCATGATGCCGAAGCAGATGGAGAGCGAGAAGAAAATTTGACCATATGCGGCTACCCAGACTTTCGGATCGGACAATCGGCTCCAATCAGGCGTAAACAAAGCGTCCAAACCTTTTGACGCGCCCGGTAGAGTCAGCGCAATGCCCACCATGATGACAAACATCACCACCAACAAAGGCATGAAGAATGTAGATGCACCGGCCACGCCTTTTTGTACGCCCAAAGCCATAATCGCCAGCGTAAACACCCACACGGCAATCAGCGGGCCGGCCACTTTACCGACAAAGTCCAAGCCCAAGTCTTTGGCATCTGCCATTTGCAGGAAGTCTTTGAAGAAGAATGCCTGCGGATCCGCACCCCATGCCGAAGTCAAAGAATAATAGGCATAGCTTGCCGCCCAGCCGACAATCACGGCGTAGTAGATACAGATAATGACGTTGGTCAGGAAGTTCCACCAACCCATCGGCTCAAACCAACGGCCGAGGCGGCGGAAGGCCAAAGGAGGCGAACCGCGGTAACGGTGGCCGATGGCATAGTCGAGCAGCAACAGCGGAATACCCGCCGTCAACAGCGCAACCAAATAAGGGAGGACGAAAGCACCGCCGCCGTTGTCGAAGGCGATGTAAGGGAAACGCCAAATGTTGCCTAAGCCCACGGCCGAGCCGATGGCGGCAAACATAAAGGCACGGCGACTGCTAAACGTCGCGCGTTCGCTGGATTGAGAATTTGACACAATGAACCTCTTAAAAATCGAGTGTCGTCAAGGCCTCCCGGCCTTGCGCGTATATATTTAGAAATCAGGCCGGACAAAGCGGCCGGTTAAAATAGATATTCGGACAAGGATAATATCCGGTATTTAAAGAATGCACCGCTTATGGCCATGCAAACATAATCTGACCTTATCGTAAAAAAATTTAACACTGTTGGCAAGTCAGTATTGCATTAAAATCGCAAGGAAAATCTTCATGCACTACGACTAAAATCTTCATACACTTCTTTATATAAAAGCCAAACGCAACACCCAAGCCCCGTTTTTTCCTCCCCTTCCCACTGACAACCACCCTTGCCGTAAACCGCCTTTTCCTTATCCCGTAAGGAAAAGCGGCAACCCAACGCATTCAAATCCCCCGTCATCAAAATGTTTCAGACGGCCTGTTTTCCTTCCGTCCAATCCGGGCCGTCTAAAAATTTCACTGTTGCATGTTGTAATCAAGAAACCGTTCTCAAATTCTGTTTAATATAAACAAAAACAATCCGCCTTTTTCTACACCCATCATCACCATCATTTAAAATAAGCATAAAATATCAAAAATAAAATAAATAAAAAATAAAATGACAAAAAATCCAAAATAAAATTAATTTTAAACCCGTATTTCTACTCTAATCATCCACAATCAAAAATAATCGAATCAAAAAATTTCAATAAAACATTAATTACACAGCACTACATTTTTGCTATAATTGCCGCCATTCAATCCACAACCCAAACCCAAAAGAAGAGGAAAAGCCATGGGTATCAAAGTTGCCATCAACGGTTACGGCCGCATCGGCCGCCAAGTAGTGCGCGCTATTTTCGACTACAAACTGCAAGACCAACTCGACATCGTTGCCATCAACGCCAGCGGCAGCATCGAGACCAACGCCCACCTGACCAAATTTGACACTGTTCACGGCCGCTTTGACGCCGATGTTTCCCATGATGAAAAACACCTCATCATCAACGGTAAAAAAATCCCTTACTTCTCCACCCGCAATCCTGCCGAATTGCCATGGGGCGAATTGGGCGTTGACCTGGTCATGGAATGTACCGGCGCGTTCACCAGCAAAGAGAAAGCCAAAATCCACTTGGAAAGCGGCGCGAAAAAAGTACTGATTTCCGCTCCTGGCGGCGATGACGTTGACGCAACCATCGTTTACGGCGTAAACGACGACGTGATTACCGGCGACATGACCGTTATCTCCAATGCCTCCTGTACCACCAACTGCCTGGCACCCGTAGCCAAAGTGTTGAACGAAAACATCGGCATCGTAAACGGCGTGATGACCACCATCCACGCGCTGACCAACGACCAAACCGTCACCGACGTACGCCACAAAGACCTGCGCCGTGCGCGTAGCGGCGTGGAAAACATGATTCCGACCAAAACCGGCGCGGCAAAAGCCGTCGGCTTGGTATTGCCTGCCCTGAAAGGCAAACTCGACGGCCTCGCCATCCGCGTACCGACCGTCAACGTTTCCCTGGTTGACCTGAGCTTCCAAGCAGGCCGCGACACTTCCGCCGAAGAAATCAACGCGCTGATGAAAGCCGCTTCCGAAGAAGGCCGTCTGAAAGGCGTATTGGCCTACAATACCCTGCCGCTGGTTTCCATGGACTTCAACCACACTACCCAAGCCAGCACATTTGACTCTACGCTGACCAAAGTCACCGCAGGCAAAATGGTTAAAGTGTTCGCATGGTACGACAACGAGTGGGGCTTCAGCTGCCAAATGCTGAACACCGCGCGCCGTATGTTCGGTTTGGAAGTGCGTCCGTTCTAATCGGCTTCCAACACAAAGGCCGTCTGAAACATCTTTTCAGACGGCCTTTTGTATTTCCTTTAAAATATCGCATTCCCATTTATTTTCAGACGGCCTCTTCATGTTTCCCAACGAATCCGCCCCCAACCTCCTGCAAGGCTTAAACCCCGAACAACTTTCCGCCGTAACCTGGCCGCCGCAATCCGCCCTCGTTTTGGCGGGCGCGGGCAGCGGCAAAACGCGCGTGCTGACCACGCGTATCGCATGGCTTTTGCAAAGCGGACAAGCCAGCGTGCACAGCATTATGGCGGTAACGTTTACCAACAAAGCCGCCAAAGAAATGCAGACCCGTTTGGGCGCGATGATTCCTGTCAACGTCCGTGCCATGTGGCTCGGCACGTTCCACGGCCTCTGCCACCGCTTTTTGCGCCTGCACCACCGCGATGCCGGTCTGTCCTCTTCCTTTCAAATCCTCGACAGCGGCGATCAGCTTTCCCTGATCAAACGCCTGCTCAAAAGCCTCAACATCGCCGAAGAAATCATCGCACCGCGTTCATTGCAAGGCTTTATCAACGCGCAAAAAGAATCCGGCTTGCGCGCTTCCGTATTGAGCGCGCCCGATCCGCATACACGCCGCATGATTGAGTGCTACGCCGAATACGACAAAATCTGCCAACGCGAAGGCGTAGTCGATTTCGCCGAACTCATGCTCCGCAGCTACGAAATGCTGCAAAACAACGAAATCCTGCGCCAACACTACCAAAACCGCTTCAACCATATTCTAGTCGACGAGTTCCAAGACACCAACAAACTGCAATACGCCTGGCTCAAACTCATGGCGGGCGGCAACGCGGCAGTATTTGCCGTCGGCGACGACGACCAAAGTATCTATCGGTTCCGCGGCGCAAACGTCGGCAACATGACCGCATTAATGAACGAGTTCCACATCGATGCGCCCGTCAAACTCGAACAAAACTACCGCTCCGTCGGCAACATCCTCGCCGCCGCCAACGCCGTCATCGAAAACAACGACGAACGCCTTGGCAAAAACCTGCGCACCGACGCCGAAGCAGGCGACAAAATCCGCTACTACTCCGCCTTTACCGACCTCGAAGAAGCCCAATTCATCGTGGACGAAACCAAAGCCCTCGAACGAGAAGGCTGGGATTTGGACGAAATCGCCGTCCTCTACCGCAGCAACGCCCAATCCCGCGTCATCGAACAAAGCTTGTTCCGCAGCAGCATCCCCTACAAAATCTACGGCGGCTTGCGCTTTTACGAACGCCAAGAAATCAAACACGCCCTCGCCTACCTGCGCCTCGCCGTCAATCCCGACGATGACAACGCCCTCTTGCGCGTGATTAACTTCCCACCGCGCGGCATCGGCGCACGTACCATCGAAAACCTTCAGACGGCCTCAAACGAACAAGGCATCACCCTCTGGCAGGCAGCCTGCAACGCCGGCGCAAAAGCCACCAAAATCGCCGCCTTCGTCCGCCTGATTGAAGCCCTGCGCAACCAAGTCGGACAAATGCCCCTGTCCGAAATCATCGTCGGCATCCTCAAAGACAGCGGCCTGACCGAACACTACAAAACCCAAAAAGGCGACAACCAAGACCGCCTCGACAACCTCGACGAACTCGTCAACGCCGCCATCGAGTTCAAACCCGAAGACAGCAACTTTGAAACCCTGCCTGAAAACATTTCAGACGACCCCGCCTTCCCCATCCTCGCCTTCCTCAGCAACGCCGCCCTCGAATCCGGCGAAAACCAAGCAGGCGCAGGCGAAAAAGCCGTCCAACTCATGACCGTCCACGCTTCCAAAGGCTTGGAATTTAACGCCGTCTTCCTCACCGGCATGGAAGAAGGCCGCTTCCCCAGCGAAATGAGCCTTGCCGAACGCGGCGGCCTCGAAGAAGAACGCCGCCTCATGTACGTCGCCATCACCCGCGCCCGCAAACGCCTCTACATCACCATGGCGCAACAACGCATGCTGCACGGACAAACCCAATTCGGTATTGTCTCCCGCTTCGTCGAAGAAATCCCGCCCGAAGTATTGCACTACCTGTCGGTCAAAAAACCGGCCTACGACAGCTACGGCAACACGCGCCAAACCGCCACGTTCAAAGACAAAATCATTGAAGACTTCAAACAGCCGCAAACCTACGCAGGCTTCCGCATCGGCCAAAACGTCCGCCACGCCAAATTCGGCACCGGCGTCATCATCGATGCCGTGGACAAAGGCGAATCCGCCCGACTGACCATCAACTTCGGCAAACAGGGCGTGAAAGAGCTGGACACCAAGTTTGCGAAATTGGAAGAGATGTAAAAATTAGAAGGCTTGGAATAATAAAGGCCGTCTGAAAATTTTTCAGACGGCCTTTTAACATCTACCTATTAAGCCGAAAAAGCCTTATATGCCATTGAAACGATAATCAGCAAAACCGTTACGACCAAAACCTTACGAATAACTTCCCCGTTTGAATTGATAGCATGGAGGCTGCCAAAATGGTTGCCCAACAAATTTGCCAAAATCATCGGGATTCCGATTAGGAACGCCATTTTCCCTGCTATCAAGAAGGCAACAAATGCCCCGATGTTAGAAGCAAAATTGAAAATCTTGGAAGTAGCCGAAGCCTGCAACAACGACAATTTGTTAATGACAAACAAAGCAATGATGAAAATACTACCTGTACCCGGGCCAAAAAAACCGTCATAAAAACCAACAATCAGACAAGTTAAAAATACGGCGATAACGGATTTTTTTATCTCGCCACGCTCGTCTTCTTTTTTCAGCAAAACACCTTTAAACAAAGTTGCCAGCAAGCCTATGGGCAAAAACGCAAGAATAATGTAATTGATGGTTTCCACCGGAAGAATCAAAATGACTTTTGCACCGACAAATGCCCCAATTAAAGCCGCAACAATGCCAACCGGCACAATATGCCATACAATCGAACTGCTCTTCATAAAATTTTTAATCGCAGACACCGTACCGATGGTACTCACCAATTTTTCCTGTGCCAACGCGACCTGAGGCGGTAAACCTACCATCAAAAATGCGGGAATCAAAATCAGCCCTGCTCCGCCCGCAATAGCATCGACATAGCCCGCAATCAAAGACGCGACAACCAGCAGGAAAAGGCCGAGATAAAAATAATCGGCAATAATACTGCCGGGAATGAATAATTGTTCCATGGATTGTTTCCTCTTGATTAAATTTTTTGTTATTAAAAGTTATTAACTGCTCAATACATCGCCCTTCTTCGTCAAAACATATTGATAAACTTCTTCTACCGTAGCTTCGTCATAGCTTTTGCCAAAGCGTTTTTTGTAGCCCAGTTCGTATAGTTTTACATGATGCCCTTCCGGGATTTCAACGCCCACATTTTCCAAACACGATTTGGCGCAATGCAGATGACAGCCGTCAATAACCAACATCGGCCGTCCGGACTGCGCTTTGCGTACCAACGGCGCAACTTTGCCGCCCACGCCGGAAATACACGACATTTCAAATTCTCCGGCATGGTCGAGCGCCACGGCTGTGTTGTTGGCCAGCTGCGCAACATCGGAACATCCGGAACAAGAATAAATTAAGGGAAGCTCATTGCGGTTAGGCATTTTCTATTTCCTTCGGTAGCAGTTTTTATCTTTATGTGTCCATCCATGGTCAGTCTGTCGGGCGCATCATGCATGGTATGCGAATATTCGGGTTGCACCCGTTTTCGTTTTTTCAGACGGCCTACGACTTATCCATTTATATAATATTAAAAGGCATCATAACTCAATACGATTAGACATTCTAGAACAAAGCAGATGGTACCTTCTAAAAAATAAAGGCCGTCTGAAACTAAACGGTTTTTCAGACGGCCTTTATTTGAGATTAATGATTAGGCTTTAGGTTCGCCATCATTCTCTGCTTTGGGTGGAACGGGTGCAAACCAGCCGACCAGAAGCAGCAGCAGGCCGACGATGATGAAGGAGACGATGCGCGCGATACCGCCACTGTTGGAAAGCTCGATCAGGAAGAGTTTGACGACCACGATGCCCATCAGCGTCGCGCCTGTCATCCAGTAGGAGCGCTGTTTGCGGCGGTTGCCGAGTACCATCAAGATGATGGCGGTTACTGCCCAAACGACGGAGAGGCTGGCTTGCAGGCCGAAGGATTGGAGCATGATGTCGAGACACCAAGTGATGCCGTCGTAGAAATGCCATACGCGCATCACGCCTGCGCTGATCAGCATAAATGCCAAGGCGGCGACTGTGGTTGCCGTGGTACGGCGAAGGTCGGGCGGTAAGGCTTCAGGCAGGGATTTCAGTGCAAACCAAAGCATACTGGCGCTGGCGAGTTCCAATGGGTTAAGCACGGGAATATACGGCAACGGCGAAGGTTGAAACGGCGTGGAGAAGTTGGTCCACAGCATCCAACAGGCAGCGGCAAGAGCGCACAACGGCATAGCAAAATGCTGATAAATGGCTTGATGCCGTCTGAAAAATTCGCGGTGGCGCTGCGTATGGAAAACAATCCACATCGCCAAAGACACGACAAGCCATGAGAGCTGCGCCCAAACGCCGGAGAGAAGGCCGCCGACATACAGCGCGGTCCAAAGCGTCCAAAGTACGCCGAGTATCGTGATATTGAGTTTGTGCAACCAAATCAGATCATGGCGCGGATAGTTGTTCAAAATAATGAAGTTCAACACGGTAGCGGCGACAAGCGGCAAAGCTGCGGCGGCTGTCCATACGTGTTCGGTATGGTAGAAGACGAAATGCAGGGCAAACACGGACAGGAATGCCAAGTTTGCCTGCAGCAACTCTTCCCATTTCAACCGTTTGGCAAACAGCAGCAGACCGGCAAATATCGGCCACATCCACAACTCGATAAACAGGGTTTCCTCGCCTGTCCATTGCATATAAAGGGCGTAGCTGCCTGTTGCCAACGCAGTAAGCAGGATGATCCAGCCTGCAACCTGCGCAAAGTAAACCTCGTTTCCTTCCGGCTTTTCGCTTGCAACCGGCACGCGCGGATATTGCAGCGCGTAGGCAGCCGCAAACAGCAAAGGTGTAGCGGCAACAAGGTACAGATGGGTCAGGAAGCCTTTGGATTCATAAATAATGCTGCTTTGCAACAACAGGGCGAACAATACATTGCCCAAAGTAAAAGTGATGAACACATTCGGCTCGTGTTTGCGCCGGCAGAATGCCCACGCCGCCGCCAAAGCGGAAAGAGCAACAATGCTGCCGCGGTTGGCCAAGAAGAGCAAAGGCAAAATAGAGATGTACAGCAAGGCGGCAGACAACACGGCCGTCTGAACGGATTTTTCCCATTGCGCCGAACCTTCGCGACGCGAGAAATACCACAGCAAATAAATCGCCGCACCGCCAAGCAACACCACAACCGTCGTAAACCACTGCCCTTCCAGAACGGTATCGGTGCCGAAGCCCTGATAATTGCCCAGCTGAATCAGCGCCGCCAAGAGATAAACAATCAGCGCACCCAAACGGATATGCGGACGCTGTTGGCGCAGACCGAAGAAATAAACCAGTGCGGATTCTGCACTCCACAGGATAACCGTATTGCTCGGTTCAAAATAAAGCGGAACGGCAATCGTGAGGAACAACACCGCCAACGCAAAAAACGCCTGACGCAAAATATACAAACCCTGCTGACGTTTCAGCAGCAGCGCGGCCAGTCCGTAAACAGCGGCAAAACCCAATGCAGAAAGCGCATCCGCAGACGGCCAATGCTCCACCATGCGGTATTGCAGGCCGAACGCCGCCGCCATCGTGCCAAACAATAAAGTATGGTCGAGGACATGCACGCGCAGGCCATGTGTATAAATACTGTTGCCAATCTCCTCCAAAGTCGCATTGTCGGCAATCGGCGTAACGCTGTCTTCGCTGTTTTCCGTCAGCTTACGGCGTGCGAACAGATAAGCGATAAAGGTATAGAGCAGCCAGTGGTAAATCAGGAAAGGCTCGGTAGTGGCGAAATGTTGCGGCGTATAACTTCGCATGCCCCACAGCGCGGCAATGGCAAAAGTAGCGGCAAAGCCCGTCAGGTTCAGCGGACGCCATGCCTTAAACCAAGCAATCGCTGCCACACCGCCATTGAGCAGGGCAAGATAAGAAAACAGCACCAAATAATTGCCGCTGCCGTCTGAAGTCAGCAAAGGTGCGGCCATACCGCCGATTAAAGCAACCTGCGCCATAATCTGCGCATTCTGCCTTACCGCCAGCCACGCCATCAGCACAACCATCGCCACCATCAGCCCGAACACGACCGACACAGGCAACAGCGGATGCAGTTTCAACGCCGCCAAGGCCGTTAAATACATTACCGCCACGCCGAAACCCTGCAACACCAAGCCATATTCACGCTTACGGCTTTGCAGTTTCCAGCCGCCGACCACCGCCGCCAAACCCGCGCCTGCCACCGTCAGATAACGCAGCTCCACTGGCACATGAACCCGCTCGGAGGCATAGCGCAGCAAAAACGCCAAGCCGAGGAACAGCACCACAATACCGGTTTTCAACAGCGGATTGCCGCGCAAGAACCAAGCAACAATCGGATTGTCGGAAAACTTGTACTCTCCGACTTCCGACTGAGCTTTATGGATAACGAATTGACGCGATGGCGCTTCTTCGCTTTCAGACGGCATCGAAGCAACAACAGCCTCTTCCTTAGACTGCTCTTCTTGTTCAGCAGCAACCGGAGCAACCGCTTCAATAACTTCCGATTCCAAAACAGGCTCAGGCGAAGCAGAAGCCTTGGCAGAAACAGGATCAATAGGTATAGAAAAAGAAGGAGCAAACACCTCTTCAATCTTCTGCTTAACAGGCGCAGCTTCCGCCTCAGGCTCAACCCGAACATGAAGCGGCTCGGAGGCCGTCTGAACATCGGCAACAGGCCGAGCCTCAAGCCCCTGCCCTACTTTCGCCTCATCACGGACAGCCTCATGCTCCAACACCGACAAACGCTGTTTCAGCAGCTCGATTTCCTGCTCCAGCTTTTGCATCCTGTCGCCTGCCGTAGCAGATTCAGCCAAACGCTCTTCTTGGCGTTGTTTCGCAATCGACCAAGCAACCAGCCAAAACAACGACCCAATAATCACGCCGGTAAACATCTCATCAGCAAAATAGCCGATAATAATAGGAATAAGCAGGCCGAAAAACTGCATGAAACACCTGTTTGATAACAATAAGAATATGCCGATTGTAACACCGGCAACATTATTCATGAAAAAAAGAGATAAAAGTCCGAGAACAAAAGCATACGGCAAATAGAATATAAAGAATCGGCATAAAAAAGGCCGTCTGAAAATGTTTAAGGATTTTCAGACGGCCTGAGATTGATTAATCCTTTTTAATCGGCGGATTGGCATTAATCGGCAACGACGAGCGGGACACTTTAACATTTGGATAATGCTTGCGCATTAAGTGCTGAAACACTTCAGCCTTGCGATGATTTCCACTCTTTTCGTAATTCGTTCCCAAAATCACTTCATCCACAATATCACGTATATCGGCATAAGGCAGATAGACGGATTTTGTATCCTGACAATATTTAATGTCTTTAGAACCAATTTGTTCGATTTTCAGCAGGCGGAACTCTTCCTCATCGCGGAAAGCAAAATCTTTAAACAGATAGCGGATATATTCCAAAGCTTTTCTGTCTTCATCACTGATATTAGCTTTGCCCTTGAAAATTTTAATTAACTGCTTCAATGCTTCTTCAAGTTTACCGATACGATACTCATGCCAACCTTTATTTCCAAAGGATTTCAAACGGATGCCAAATTTTGGATTGTCTTTATTCGGCAACCATATACGGCATTTTTCTTCAGCAATATATTCATCCTTATAAGCAATATAAGCCACTTGATAAAGCGGCAAGTTAACAGCTAATAGGTCTGACACTTCCGCTGATGTTTCAGGGGCTTCATCCGATTTATCCGTAAGTCTTCGGAATGACTCTAAAACATTGGAACCTTTCAACCACCTCACTTTTTTATTAAATACAAGACAACAGCCTGACGCTTCCACACTATTTTCTTTACCATACAGACGGAACTGGTTCAAATCGTTTATGCGGCTGGAAAAGCAGGTAAAGAACGCATTATAGACAGGACAATCAGCCTTATTCTCCAATTCCAAGTCTTGAAGATTTAATAGCTCCATCAATCCTTCCCCTTCTGTCGGATCATTCATATAGGTGGAGCTACCTATTCTCATCGGACTAGCTTCTTCATAATTACCAAGACCAAATAATTTTTCACATACAAAAGGTGAAGTGTAATGTGAAAGGGGAAGCTCTCCCAATTCGATAGGAGTAATATGTAAAACTGCTAAAATAGTTGATATAACATTAGGTGTTCGTTTTCCATTAGGTTCAAATAAATCGTTCTGTATTTTCTTCACTTTCCAGTCAAAATATCGTTTCCATTTTTCTTGACTAAAAGAAACTTTGATTGAGAGGCTATTGTTCTCTTCAATTTGCAGGCTATCTGAATCCTGGCCTCCTGACTTCACCGCCTGTTCAAAATAACAGCGGCCTAACCAATATTGGGCATTGTTCTGTTGCTGAATACCGTTTTCGCCTGCCAACTTTTTGGCAAGACGCAATCGCTGTTGGTAATGCTTAACAGCCTGCCCAAACAACTGTTCAGAATCCTCTCCTTCTACTTGCATCGCCTGTTCAAAATAACAGCGGCCTAGCCAAGATTGGGCATTGATCTGTTGCTGAATACCGTTTTCGCCTGCCAACTTTTTGGCAAGCCTCAATTGCTGTCGGTGGTGTTTAACAGCCTGCCCAAACAACTGTTCAGACTCCTTGCCTTTGGCTTTCATCGCCTGCTCTAAATAACAGCGGCCTAACCAAGCTTGAGCATTAATTTGTTCTTGAAGGCAGTTTTGCTTGTCTTCCAGCTGCTCGGCAAGACTAAATTGCTGTTGGAAATGTTCAACTGCCAACCCAAACAACTGTTCCGACTCCTTGCCTTTGGCTTTCTTCGCCTGCTCTAAATAGCAGCGGCCTAACCAATATTGGGCATTGTTCTGTTGCTGAATACCGTTTTCGCTCTCCAACTGTTCGGCAAGCCTCAATTGCTGTCGGTGGTGTTTAACAGCCTGCCCAAACAACTGTTCAGACTCCTTGCCTTTGGCTTTCATCGCCTGCTCTAAATAACAGCGGCCTAACCAAGATTGGGCATAGGTTTGTTGTTGAAGGCTGTTTTGCTTGTCTTCCAGCTGCTCGGCAAGACTAAATTGCTGTTGAAAATGTTCAACTGCCAACCCAAACAACTGTTCCGACTCCTTGCCTTGGGCTTTCTTCGCCTGCTCTAAATAGCAACAGCCAAGCCCAGATTGAATCACATTTTGCTCCTGAATTTGGCTATTTTTATCTTCAATTCCATCTAAAGCCTGATTCAGCTTTTCAATCGCTTCGTCAAATTTTTTGTTCTTAAATAACGCTACGCCTTCATTAATTAAATCTCGAACATTCATTACTTTATCCCTTTATCAAAACAATCTCTTAAACCCTACACAATCTCAATGCGCCTCTTCCCAATTCATCCCCACGCCCACTTCTGCCACCAGCGGCACGTTCAACATCCCTTCGTCCACTTTCGCCATAATCTGCGGTAGTTTTTCTTTGACTAAATCCAGCTCGGCTTCGGGTACTTCCAACACCAGTTCGTCATGCACCTGCATAATCAGCTTGCTTTGCAATAGGTCGTCTGAAAGCCATCGGGATACGTCTATCATGGCGCGTTTGATGAGGTCGGAGGCAGTGCCTTGCATGGGGGCGTTGATGGCGGCGCGTTCGGCTCCAGCGCGGGCGTTGGCGTTTTTGTTGTGGATGTCGGGCAGGTAGAGGCGGCGGCCGAACAGGGTTTCGACAAAGCCTTGCGCGGCGGCTTGTTCTTTGGTGCGCTGCATGTATTCGGCGACGCCGGGATAGCGGGCGAAGTAGCGGTCGATAAAGTTTTTGGCGGAGATATTGTCGATACCCAATGATTTGGCAAGGCCGTATTGGCCCATGCCGTAAATCAGACCGAAGTTGATGGTTTTGGCGTAGCGGCGTTGTTCGGACGAGACGTTTTCGGGGGCGATGCCGAACACTTCGGCAGCGGTGCGGCGGTGTACGTCTTCGCCGTTTTGGAATGCGGCGATGAGGGTTTTGTCGCCGGAGAGGTGCGCCATGATGCGCAGCTCGATTTGGGAATAGTCGGCGGAAACGATGACGCTGCCTTGCGGTGCGGTGAAGGCGCGGCGCACGCGGCGGCCTTCGGCGGTGCGGATGGGGATGTTTTGCAGGTTGGGGTTATTGCTGGCGAGGCGGCCGGTAATGGCGACGGCTTGGGCGTAGGTGGTATGCACGCGGCCGTCTTTGGGGGAAATCATTTCGGGCAGTTTGTCGGTGTAGGTGGATTTGAGTTTTGCCAGGCTGCGGTTTTGCAGGATGATTTTGGGCAGGGGGTAGTCGGGCGCGAGCTGTTCGAGCACAGCTTCGTTGGTGGAAATGCCGCCTTTGGCGGTTTTTTTCAGGCCTTTGGTGGGGATGCCCATTTTGTCGAACAGGATTTCTTGCAGCTGTTTGGGCGAGTTGAGGTTGAACGGCTGGCCTGCGGCGGCGTAGGCTTCTTGTTCGAGCTTCATCAGCTCGGCGCCGAGTTCGGCGCTTTGGCGGGCGAGTTCGGCGCGGTCAATTTGCACGCCGTTGCGTTCCATTTCAAACAATACCTGCGCGACAGGCAGCTCCATTTTTTCATACATTTCAAGCTGTTTGGCGTCCATTTGCGCACGCAGGTGCGCTTCGAGGCGCAGGGCGAAATCGGCGTCTTGGGCGGCGTATTCGGTCGCCTGCCCGATGGCGACATCGGCAAAACTGATTTGCTTCGCGCCTTTGCCGCACAACGATTCGTAAGTAATGGTTTCCAAGCCGAGCCAGCGTTCGGACAATTCGTCCAAACCGTGTCCCAGATGGCTCTCGATGATGTAGGAAGCGAGCATGGAATCGCCGGCAATGCCGTTCAAGGCGATGTCGTAGTTGGCAAAAACGTGTTGGTCGTATTTGAGGTTTTGCCCGATTTTTTTCAGGGCAGGATTTTCCAAATGCGGCTTCAGACGGCCTAATACGTCTTGCAAATCAAGTTGTTCGGGCGCGGCGGTCAGGCTGTGTCCTACGGGGATGTAAACCGCTTCGCCTGCTTGGAACGCGATGCTGACGCCGACCAGCGAGGCGTTCATCGCGTCTAGGGACGTAGTTTCCGTATCGATGCCGATTGTGTCCGCCTGCGACAGTTTGTCCAACAAAGCGGCAAACTGCGCTTCGGTGGTAATGGCTTGATAATCCAGCTTTTCAGGGGCTGGGGCGAGTTCAGGTTGTTTTTCAGGCTGTGTTTCCATCGCCAATGCGGCTTGTTCGCCGATATGCTCGCTGCCGAACAAATCTGTGTTTTGCGCTTCGTGCATACGGCTTTCTGCTTCTTTCAGCCAAGTGCGGAAGCCCCAGCGTTTGAAATCGACAACCAGCTGCGCCCATTTCGGCGTAGTGCGGCGCAGGCTTTCGAGGCCGTCTGAAAGCTCGGTGTGCAAGTCCACATCGGTTTTAATCGTTACCAAATCATACGAAAGCGGCAGTTGGGGCAGCGCGGCTTGCAGGTTTTCGCCAACCTTGCCTTTGACTTCGCCAGCGTGTTCCATCACACCGGCCAGCGAGCCGTAGGCTTCCAGCCACTTCACCGCTGTTTTCGGGCCGCACTTCTCCACGCCCGGCACATTGTCCACCTTGTCGCCCATCAGCGCGAGATAATCTCGGATTTGGTCGGGGCGCACGCCGAATTTTTCCTTCACGCCTTCAATGTCCAGCGTTTCGCCACTCATCGTGTTCACCAGCGTCACGCGCTCGTTCACCAGCTGCGCCATGTCCTTATCACCGGTGGACACCACCACGTTCCACCCTGCTTCACTGGCCATCTTAGCCAAAGTGCCGATAACGTCGTCCGCTTCCACTTGCGGAATCACCAATACCGGCCAGCCCATTAGGCGCACCAAATCCGGCAAGGCTTCCGCCTGCGGGCGCAAATCGTCCGGCATCGGCGGACGCGTCGCCTTATAGTCGGGGAACATCTCGTGGCGAAAATTTTTGCCCTTAGCATCAAACACCACCGCGCAATAATCATGCACATAATCCGCACGCAGTCGGCGCAGCATGTTCAACACACCATACATCGCCCCTGTCGGCGCACCGTCGGGCGCAGACAAGTTCTGCCCCATAGCATGATAGGCGCGATAAAGATAAGAAGAGCCGTCAACGAGAAGGAGTGTGGGTTTGTTGGACATGGAGAACCTGCTGTGTGTATGAAAATAATGTACGGATTATAAAGGAAAAGGCCGTCTGAAAACCGAAAATCAAGTTTCAGACGGCCTGATGTTTACATAAATATACGGTTTCAGGTATTGCGCCGCAGAATCCCATCTTGTATATTTGTATTCAAATGAATACAAACCAAAGCAAACGAATATGAATGCAACGAACCGTATCCCGATCAGCGTACGCATCACTCAGGAAGATGCTGATTTTATTGCCGAACTCAAAATCGAAGGTGCGAATACGCCGTCTGAAAAAATCCGCGAATTGCTCAAACTGGCGCGCTTGGCGCATACGCAAACACGCGATTACAGCTCAGCACTGACGGCGCAGGAGCAATTTTTCCAAGCGGCGAAACACGAAATCTTGCACGCTGAAAAACAGGCCGGAGTGCATTCGCATATCGTGGCGAGGTTGTTTGAACAGCTTCCCGACTTAGGCGCAACACTCGCCGCCGACCTACCCGAAGAAGCCGACCTCGACGATTTGAAAAAATACGAACGCGAACTGATGTGGCGCATCGTCCGCCTGAGCGACAGCATCTTGCAACTCGCCGTAACCGGCAAAGGCGCGGCATACGACGACAGCGTATTGCAACAGCTTGAAAACACTTTGAAACTGGCAAAGATTGTGCAGCAGGCAAATGAAGTTTAAGGCCGTCTGAACAACGCCCCTTCCCCCATTCCTAAATACCAATGCTCAACATCGAAGGCAGAGGCAACAAAGATGGAAAAATGGATAGCAGAAGCATACGAATTATTTGCACCTTACAGCGTGCATTTCCCGCTGAATATCTGCACTTGCAATAGCTGCTCTCCCGAAGATTTCCAACAGGCGTTGTTGGAATATCCGTTACACGAGATTCTTGTCGATATGTTGCAGGCGTATTTGGGCAGCGTGCCTTTAGATAACGCAGCCGCGACGGCTTTAGACATGAAACATTTTCTGCCGCGTATTTTGCAGGCTTTGGTCAACGACGAAGACGTCCGACCGCTTGATGAAACGTTGCTCGATAAGTTGCGTTGTGATTTACCTGAATGCTGGACAGAAGAAGAAATCGATTGGCTAAAACGTTTCGCCGCCGCTTGGTTTGACTCGCAACTGACCGCGCCCCGCTACGAAGGCTGCTTGGTCGTTTGGCTGAATATGTTTCAATTTGCCGGATTGGATGTTGTCGACGAACTGCTGGCAGTTTGGACGAAACAGGCGGATAAAACGGCAGCTTTACGCGAATTTGTCGACTTGTATTTAGAAATTCCGTATGGAAGCGACGAGCCGGATTGGTACAAAGTCTGCTATCTGCCCGAGCATTGTCCGAATAGAACGCAATTCGTCGCCCGATTGTCGGCTTGGTTTACCCACCCGGATACCCGCGCCACATTCAGACGAGCTTTAGAACAAGCCCTGCTGGAAGGCAAAGAAGACGAAAACGAAACATTGTTATGGGAGCAATGTTACGACTGGTTGGCACAATCGGATGCCGGCTAAACACAATATTTCTCATGATTTCATAAAGAAAGGAAAATCCAAATGAGCGAAACCCTATCCCGCCGAGTAGGCCGTCTGGTAAGCGGCGGTTTTCATGCCCTGATTGATGCGGCGGAAAACCTTGCGCCTGAAGCGGTCATGAACGAGAGCATCCGCGAAATCGAGCGGGCGGTGGACGAAGTGCGCGCCGAGTTGGGCAAAGTGTTGGCGCAGAAACACCTTGCCGCCAAGAAAATGGCGGACGAGAGCAACCGCCACGAAGCCATCGATGCCAACCTGCAAGCCGCCGTAGATGCCGGTCGCGACGACCTTGCCGAGGCAGGCATCGCCGAACAAATGGACATTGAAGCGCGTCTGCCCATCTTAGAAAACACCATTGCCGATTGTGCCGCACAAGAAAAAGAGCTCGAAGGCTTTATCGCCGCCCTGCAGGCAAAAAAACGTGAGATGCAGCAGCAGTTGCAAGACTGGCACGCCGCGCAGCAGAACTCTGGCGCAGGCAAAGCGGCAGGCGGCAGCGACCTCAACCGTATCGCCCGTGATGCTGAAAAAAGCGGCAATGCCTTCGACCGTGTGATGGGTCGTCAAAACTCGGTACACAGCAGCACCGATGCGGCGCAGTTGGACAAGCTGAAAGAACTGGAAGACTTAAGCCGCAACAACCGCATTGCCGAAAGATTGGCGGCATTGAAGGCGAAATCATAAGCCATATTGAGAAAATCGCGGTTTCAGACGGCCTTTATCTTCACGGGGCCGTCTGAAAAAAAGAAAACCATACACACCTCAATAACAAAAGATGCCGGATTGGGAAAAAATCCTGTCAGTTACGACAAATTAATAAAAATACCCATATCCAATCGGCTTAACTTTAAAATAAAATATATGCCGTCTGAAAATTAAAAAGAATAAGGAAATGCAATATGTGGAATCTAATCAACGCCCCCGAAACCGAAATTTTCGGCATTGCCATTGCGCTGATGGTTTTGCTCGGTGTGTTGGAAGTCATTTCCATGCTGGCAGGCGGTATCAGTGACTGGTTGGACAACCTATTGCCCGACAGTCTGACCGAAACCGCGCACGCCGAGGTCGGATTGGATGTGGCGGATGCAGGCATATTCGTGCGTTTCCTGAGCTGGCTGTATGTCGGACGTATCCCGGTGTTGATGTTGATGGTGGTATTTCTTGCCGTATACGGACTGACGGGTTATCTGTTTCAGACGGCCTTTGCCACTGTATTCGGAAGTTATCTGAATGGCACGTTGGCAGCAGTCATCGTTTGGTTTCTTTCCCTGCCATTGGTACGGGTGACGGCTAGCGGTTTGTACAAAATTATGCCGAAAGATGAAACCACTGCCGTTTCGCAGGAAAGTTTGATCGGACGCGTCGGCACAGTGGTGTTGGGCGAAGCTCGGGTAGGCAATGCGGCGCAGGTGCGCGTAAAAGATGCTTACGGCCAACAGCATTATGTGATGGTAGAACCTGACTCTGAAGATGTATTGAAACAAGGCGATGCGGTATTGCTGGTGTCGTTGGACGGAAATACATTTAAGGCGATTTTAAATCCGAGCGGAAGCTTGGTGGATTGAGGCCGTCTGAAACTGCTGATTCATCGATACGGTAAAAATAGATACTTTACTGCCCTATCCTCACCATCTGGAAATTTGAAATAACAATTAGAAAAACAACCACCCTATTATTTCAACCCCTATTTTTAACCCTTTCAGACGGCCTCTTTCCCTCAAAGCCTTCTGAATCCACCGCCCTCAAAGGCATATTAACAAGAAGAAAGGAAAAACCATGAACTTGGTCTCCATCGGCACCATCGCCGGCGTCATACTCGTCGCGCTAATTGTACTCGGCCTCATCCTGACCCGTCTGTATCGCCGCGCAAGCAAAGAAGTCTCCTTCGTACGCACCGGTTTCGGTGGCGAAAAAGTCATCATGAACGGCGGTGCGATGGTGCTGCCCGTGTTGCACGAAATCATCCCCGTCAACATGAATACACTGCGCCTTGAAGTGCGCCGCGCTGCCCAACAAGCATTGATTACCCGCGACCGGATGCGCGTTGACGTGATGGCTGAATTTTACGTCCGCGTCAAACCCAGCGCCGAGAGCATTGCGACCGCCGCACAAACGCTGGGTATGAAAACCATGTCCCCCGATGAGCTGAAAGACCTCGTCGAAGGTAAATTCGTTGACGCCCTGCGCGCCGTTGCCGCCGAAATGGCGATGGAAGAACTGCATGAAAAACGTGTTGATTTCGTTCAGAAAGTACAACAAGTCGTGAGCGAAGACTTGTTCAAAAACGGTCTCGAACTCGAAACCGTTTCCCTGACCGGCCTCGACCAAACCAGCTTTGAGTTCTTCAACCCGCAAAATGCGTTTGACGCGGAAGGTTTGACCAAACTGACCGAAACCATCGAAGGCCGCCGCAAAAAACGTAACGAAATCGAACAAGACACTGACTTGGCGATTAAAACCAAAAACCTCGAAGCCGAGCAGCAACGCCTGAAAATCTCGCGCGAAGAAGAATACGCCAAACTCGAACAAGAGCGTGAGATTGCCGTCCGCCGCGCCGAACAAGAAGCCAGCATTGCCGAACAAGAATCTCAGAAAAAACGCGAGGCGGAAGAAGCGAAAATTGCCGCTGAACGCGAAGTGGATTTGAAACGCATTGCCGCCGAACGCGACATTAAAAACGAAGACATCCGCAAAGCCCAAGCCGTTGAACAGGCAGAGGTTGAACGCCGCAAAGCCATCGAATTGGCCGAGCAAGACCGCGCTATCGCCGTTGCCGAGAAATCGCGTGCCGAATCCGAAGCCAAAGCAGAGGCCGACAAAGCCCGCGCCGCCGCCGTTCGCGAAGAAGAGAGCGTGATTACCGTACGCGAAACCGAACGCGCCGAGCGTGCCAAAGCGGTCGAGTTGATTGCCGCCGAAGAAGCCGCACAAAAAGACGCGATTTCGCTCACCGTCGCCGCTGAAGCCGAAAAACAAGCTGCACAAGACCGAGCTGAAGCCGTGCGTATCGCCGCCGAAGCCGAAGCCGAGAAACAACGCCTGCAAGCCAAAGGTGAAGCCGATGCCAAAATTCTGTTGGCGCAAGCGCAAGAGCAACAATATAAAGTTGATGCCGAAGGTACCCGCGCCGTCAACGAAGCTGCCAACGTGCTGAGCGTCGAGCAGGTTGAAATGCAAGTCCGCCTTGCCCTCTTGAAACACCTGCCCGACATCATCCGCGAATCCGTCCGCCCAATGGAAAAAATCGAAGACATCAAGATTTTGCAAGTCAATGGTCTGGGTGGCTTTGCCGGTGGTGCAAACGGCGCGGAAGGTGCTTCAGACGGCCAAACCACACAAGCCAGCCTTGCAGACCAAATGGTCAACAGCGCCCTGCGCTACCGCAGCCAAGCTCCGTTGGTTGACGGTCTCTTGAAAGAGTTGGGACTGAATGGTGGCGACATCAACGGTCTGACCCAAGGACTGGATAAAAGCATCGACCAATCATAAACAGATACCGTCATAATGGTTTAAAGGCCGTCTGAAACTTTTCAGACGGCCTTTTGTTTATACAAGAGCTTCCGCAAATTCTAATATTTTCAATACTCACCAATTCAGCTCTGTTGCGATTGCAATAAATTAGGAATTATCCAACCTGCTTTTTGTGGTTAAAAAAGATTGAGTGGGCTATTCTTAGCCAAATAACAAGGCTAACTGCTTTGACAATGATCCACCAACAATTGAGTCATAAAAACCAATTCTAGCGTTTCGATTTCAAACTTGCCATCTACTCGTCTATCGACATTTCAATATCAAGCCACTTATCTTCAGACAAATAAAAAAGCACAACATTTCGTTGTGCTTTTTCTTGATGAACCCACATTACTTGTTTTTTTGCGAACGAAGGTAGTCCAAAGTTTTCAGCTGGGCAATGGCTGCTGCCAATGCTTTGTGCGCTTCGGCCAGAGATTTATCATCTTTGGCTGCAGAAACACCTGCCTCGGCTGCTTTCTTAGCTTCTTCAGCACGCGCCTGATCCATTTCGGTACTGCGGACGGCGACGTCTGCCAATACAGTAATCTTATCAGGCTGTACTTCTAAAACACCGCCGGAAACAGCAACCAGCACTTCTTCAGCTTCACCCGGAACAGTCAAACGCAATGCGCCGGGGCGTACCAAACTCATAATCGGCTCGTGTCGTGGATAAATACCAAGCTCACCTTGAACGGTCGGAACCACCACAAAGCTAGCTTCGCCCGAATAGATGTTTTGCTCGCTACTGACCACTTCAACTTGCATGATGCTCATGCCGACCTCCTTAGTTTAAGGTTTTCGCTTTCTCAACTGCTTCTTCGATGCCGCCTACCATGTAGAACGCTTGTTCAGGCAGATGGTCGTATTCGCCGTTCAAGATGGCTTTAAAGCCGGCAATGGTATCGCGCAGGGCGACATATTTGCCTGGAGAACCTGTAAACACTTCTGCAACGTGGAACGGTTGAGACAGGAAGCGTTGGATTTTACGGGCACGCATTACAGTCAGTTTGTCTTCGTCAGACAATTCGTCCATACCCAAAATGGCGATAATGTCGCGCAATTCTTTGTATTTTTGCAGAGTGGACTGTACACCGCGCGCCACGTCGTAGTGTTCTTGACCCAATACCATCGGATCCAATTGGCGTGAAGTAGAATCAAGCGGGTCAACTGCCGGGTAAATACCCAAAGAGGCAATATCACGGCTCAATACGACGGTTGCGTCCAAGTGGGCGAAAGTTGTCGCTGGAGACGGGTCAGTCAAGTCATCCGCAGGTACATATACGGCTTGGATGGAAGTAATGGAACCGGTTTGGGTAGAGGTAATACGTTCTTGCAAACGACCCATTTCTTCAGCCAATGTCGGTTGGTAACCCACTGCAGAAGGCATACGGCCCAACAGTGCAGATACTTCGGTACCGGCCAGAGTGTAACGGTAGATGTTGTCAACGAAGAACAATACGTCGCGACCTTTACCGTTTTCGTCTTTTTCGTCACGGAAGTATTCGGCCATAGTCAAACCGGTCAAAGCAACGCGCAGACGGTTGCCTGGAGGTTCGTTCATTTGGCCATACACCATGGCTACTTTATCCAATACGTTGGAATCTTTCATCTCGTGGTAGAAGTCGTTACCTTCACGGGTACGTTCACCCACACCTGCGAACACGGACAGACCGCTGTGCGCTTTGGCGATGTTGTTGATCAATTCCATCATGTTGACGGTTTTACCCACACCGGCACCACCGAACAGACCTACTTTACCGCCCTTAGCAAACGGACACAGCAAGTCGATCACTTTAATACCGGTTTCCAGCAATTCGGTAGTTGAAGACAACTCGTCGAATTTCGGAGCAGTTTGGTGAATGGCACGGCTCTTGTCGGTATCGATCGGACCTGCTTCATCAACAGGCGTACCCAATACGTCGACAATACGACCCAATGTACCTTTACCTACCGGCACAGTGATTGGCGCACCAGTATTGCTTACAGACATGCCGCGTTTCAGGCCGTCTGAACTACCCATTGCAATAGTACGGACAACACCGTCGCCCAGAAGCTGTTGAACTTCCAGAGTCAGACCGTTCTCGTCCAATTTCAGGGCATCGTAAACATGCGGGATAGCGTCACGTGGAAATTCCACGTCAACCACCGCACCAATAACTTGTACGATTTTGCCTTGGCTCATTATCGTATCCTAATTTCCTGTTCAGGCTTCAGACGGCATTAAACTGCCGCTGCACCTGCTACAATTTCTGACAATTCTGTGGTAATCGCGGCTTGACGCGATTTGTTGTACACCAAACGCAATTCTTTGATGGCATTGCCTGCGTTGTCGGTTGCGGCTTTCATCGCTACCATACGCGCGGCTTGTTCAGATGCCATGTTGTCACTCAATGCTTGATAAACCACAGACTCTAAATAGCGGCGAACCAAATATTCCAATACGGCGATAGGACTCGGCTCGTAGAGGTATTCCCAAGTAAATGAAGAATGACCTGTTCCGTCGTCAATAACGTTTTCACCGATAGGCAGCAAAACTTCCATACGCGGCTCTTGGCGCATTGTATTGATAAAACGTGAGTAAACCATATGGATACGGTCTAATTCATGCTTCTCATAACGTTGGAAGATTTCGGTCAAAGGGCCAAGCAACGCTTCCATTTTCGGGGTATCGCCCAAATTGGTTGCACTGGCAATAACATTCAAACCGATACTTTGGCATGCAGCCAAACCTTTACTACCCAGGCACACGACTTCGACTTCGATGCCTTGTTCCTGATACTCTTGAACTTGCGCCAAAAACTTTTTCAGTACGTTTGCGTTCAAGCCGCCGCACAAACCTTTATCCGAGGTAATCAAAATGAAACCGGCACGACGCACTTCGCGGTGCGGCTCCAACAATTGGATACCATGATCGGCATTGGTCTGTGCAAGATGGCTCATCACTGTACGCACTTTTTCGGCGTACGGACGCGCTAAGCGCATCCGGTCTTGAGTCTTCCGCATTTTAGAGGTCGACACCATTTGCATCGCTTTAGTGATCTTTTGGGTATTTTGAACACTACGGATTTTGGTGAGAATCTCTTTTCCGACTGCCATTTCAGACTCCTTTCATCTCAATACTTATGCTTGGTAAGCGTAAGAAGATTTGAAAGATTTCATGGCTTCGGTCAATGCTTTTTCGCTTTCGTCAGACATTGCGCCTGATGCATTAATCGCATCCAGAACCTCAGGATGTTGCGTACGTACGAAACTCAGGAATTCTGCTTCGAAAGCCAAGGCTTTGGATACCGGAACATCTGCGTAAGAACCGTTGTTGATCGCCCACAAAGTCAATGCCATTTCGGCAGTGTTCAATGTGCTGAATTGTTTTTGTTTCATCAATTCAGTAACCACTTCACCGTGTTGCAGCTGTTTGCGTGTTGCTTCGTCCAAATCGGAAGCAAATTGTGAGAACGCCGCCAATTCACGGTACTGCGCCAACGCCAAACGGATACCGCCACCCAGTTTTTTGATGACTTTGGTTTGTGCCGCACCACCTACGCGCGATACGGAAATACCGGCATTGATTGCAGGACGGATACCGGCGTTGAACAAGTCGGTTTCCAAGAAGATTTGGCCGTCTGTAATCGAAATTACGTTGGTTGGTACGAATGCCGATACGTCACCGGCTTGGGTTTCAATAATCGGCAACGCAGTCAGAGAACCGGTTTTGCCTTTTACTTCGCCATTGGTCAGTTTTTCAACTTCGTTTTCGCTGACGCGGGCTGCACGTTCCAACAGACGGGAGTGCAGGTAGAATACGTCGCCAGGATAGGCTTCACGGCCAGGTGGACGGCGCAACAGCAGGGAAATTTGACGGTATGCAACGGCTTGTTTAGACAAGTCATCGTATACGATCAGCGCATCTTCACCGCGGTCACGGAAGAATTCACCCATGGTACAACCGGAGTAAGGGGCAATGTATTGCAGCGCAGCGGCTTCAGAAGCAGTCGCAGCTACCACGATAGTATGTTCCATCGCGCCATGCTCTTCCAATTTGCGTACTACGTTGGCAATAGAAGATGCTTTTTGACCGATAGCCACATAAATACAGATAACGCCTGTACCTTTTTGGTTAACGATGGCATCCAGTGCTACGGCTGTTTTACCGGTTTGACGGTCACCAATGATTAACTCACGTTGACCACGACCAACCGGAACCATAGAGTCAATGGCTTTCAGGCCGGTTTGCATGGGTTGGTCAACCGATTTACGCGCAATCACACCCGGTGCGATTTTTTCGATTGGAGCAGTCAAAGTTGTATTGATTGGACCTTTACCGTCGATAGGACGACCCAATGCATCAACTACGCGGCCAACCAATTCGCGACCGATTGGCACTTCCAAAATACGGCCGGTACAGGTAACTGTATCGCCTTCTTTAATGTGTTCGTACTCACCCAACACTACGGCACCGACGGAGTCGCGCTCCAAGTTCATAGCCAGACCGAAAGTGTTACCGGGGAATTCGAGCATCTCACCTTGCATCGCGTCTGACAAGCCATGAATGCGCACAATGCCGTCTGTAACAGAAACAACAGTACCACGGGTACGCACTTCTGTATTGACGGACAGATTTTCGATTTTGGCTTTAATCAAATCGCTAATTTCAGCAGGATTAAGCTGCATGAAAACTCTCCTAATTTGTCATAGTCGCATACAAAGCATTCAGTTTGCCTTGTACGGACAAATCCAAGACCTGATCACCCACTTCTACTTTGATGCCGCCGATTAATTCAGGGGCAACTTTAGTTACCACATCCAATTTGCTGTTGAAGCGTTTTGTCAGGATATCGGTAACATCGGCCAGCTGCTGAGAACTGAGCTCATACGCGCTGTAAATTACTGCCGATTTCGTATTGTTGTGTATCAAGGTCAAATCTTGATATTGGGCATAAATTTCCGGCAATACCAGCAAACGCTTTTGCTCGGCCAAAACGGTAATAAAATTTGCCAATTCGACATTTTTGATACCGACAAGACCTTTGAGCGTTTCTGCCTTTTCGGAAGCTCCCGTTTCCGGCTGCTCGATGAAAGCAATGACTTTCTCATCCTGAACAACCGCTGCGAGTTCTTTCAGTTCGCCCAACCAAGACTCGATTTGGTTTTTTTCCTGAGCCAGACTAAACAATGCTTTCGCATAAGGTCTGGCAATCGTTGCGAACTCTGCCATAAGATTACAGCTCCTGTTTTAAGGCACTGAGCAGATCTGCATGTTTGGAAGCATCGACTTCTTTACGCAGGATAGATTCCGCACCTTTAACAGCCAATGAAGCGACCTGTTCGCGCAACACTTCGCGTGCACGGTTAACTTCTTGCTCTACATCAGCTTTTGCTTGGGCTGCAATGCGTGCTGCTTCATGAGAAGCTTGCTCTTTGGCTTCTTCTACAATTTTCGCAGCACGTTTCTCGGCGTTGGCAACCATTTCGGTTACCTGATTACGCCCTTCGGCCATAAGTTCTGCAACTTTTTTCTCTGCCTGCTCAAAATCGCTCTTACCGCGCTCGGCGGCAGCCAAGCCCTCGGCGATTTTTGCGGCACGCTCATCCAATGCTTTGGCAATCGGAGGCCATACGAATTTCATCGTAAACCAAACCAAGCCAAAGAAAACTAGGATTTGCGCAAATAAGGTTGCATTAATATTCACGTTACTTAACCTTCGTATCTGGGTTAATCAAACAGACGGCAAGCCTGTATCTGAACGGATCGCTCCGTCTTGATTACGCACCACCAAACGGGTTAACGAAGGCGAACAACAGGGCAATAGCCACACCGATCAAGAAAGCCGCATCGATCAGACCAGCGATCAAGAACAGTTTGGTTTGCAGCGGACCGATCAGCTCAGGTTGGCGGGCAGAAGATTCCAAGTATTTAGAACCAACCATTGCGATACCGATAGAGGCACCCAATGCGCCCAAGGCAACGATCAAACCACATGCGATAGCAATCAAACCCATTTTTAAACTCCTTAAAATAGTAAAGGTTAAACTACAAAAAACAAACTACGAAAAAACTACTTGATTAGTGTGCATCATGCGCCTGTCCGATATATACGAACGCCAACGCCATGAAAATAAATGCCTGCAAGGTGATGACCAAAATGTGGAAAATCGCCCAAGCCAAACCGGCAATCAGGTGGAACACAAATAAAATCGGATCCAAAGTTTCGACACTGCCGGTTGACGCCCATGCACCGCCCAACAGGGCAATCAACAGGAACACCAGCTCGCCGGCATACATATTACCAAACAACCGCATACCGTGGGATACGGTTTTGGACAAAAACTCTACCAAGTTCAGCAGGAAGTTGGCCGGAGCAAGCCACGGACCGAAAGGTGCGCAGAACAACTCGTGAATCCAACCGCCAAGGCCTTTGATTTTGACATTGTAGTAAATACAGATCAGCAATACGCCAATCGCCAGAGCCAAAGTCGTATTCAAGTCAGCAGTCGGTACGACGCGCAACAGGGCATGATGATTACCGGTAATGCCTTGCCATGCCATCGGCAGCAAATCAACCGGCAGCATATCCATGGCGTTCATCAAGAGAATCCAGACAAATAAGGTCAGACCCAACGGAGCAACGGCTTTACGCGATTGTTCGTTATGGATAATGCTTTTACACATGTCATCCACGAATTCGAACAGAATTTCAACAGCCGCTTGGAAACGACCGGGAACACCGGCTGTTGCTTTTTTGGCACCTCGCCACAAAAGGAAGCTGCCGATTACGCCCAACAGAACGGCAAAAAAGATTGCATCAAGGTTAATGAACGAAAAATCAGCAATGTTTTTCAGTCCTTGACCCTGAGTAACATCCGACATACTGGTCAAGCTTTGCAAGTGGTGCTTGATGTAGTCGGCAGCGGTCATAGTTTCACCTGCCATAGTGTTTTACTCTCAACAATACTAAAAAAACCAAATGACTGACGCTAAGAAACGCCAATAAAAATGGGTAAAATACCAGTGATCGATGCCATATCGCGAAAACGACCAACATAGATACCAGCGACAGCACTACTTTTAAAACCTCTCCGCCGACAAACATCGAGCTTTGCAGATCGGGATTTCGTCGGGAAAACTTTAAAAGTAAAACTGCAACAAGGGTAGGCACAATGTACGAAAATCCTCCCGCCAAAGCAGAGAGGAAGCCGGGCAATCCGGAAAATAATGCACAAACAACTGAAATTATTAATAATACAATCACTTGCAATGGGACTATCTGATTCATTGTACTTTGTACCCCAAAAAGCAAGGCAGGCTAATATAATCAAGAAGTTTGTTAACGTCAAGCAATATGTTAATCTTTGTGAACCTTTCACAAATAAATGATTAACACATATAAAACAAATCTTTGCTGGAACGGAGTTTAACACAAATTACATGTTGTTACATAGATTTTACAGAAGATTTTGATTTGTATTGTAAACATTTATACGCTCTACGCTTTTTCAAAAATTGAGGCCGTCTGAAAAGCTTTTTTCAGACGGCCTGTTCTGCTTATAAAGCCGTTAGAACGCTTGATTGATGCCTAACTGCTTCAGCAAATATTCGAATGTTTCCGGCGTATCAAAATGCAGCACGATTTTGCCTTTTTTCTGATTGCTGGTTTTGACTTCGGCATTAACGCCCAAATGCTCGGTCAATGCATCATTGATGCGGCGGATATCCGGGCTGATGGTTTTGGCTGCTTCAGGCTTGGCTTTTTGATGCGCCAATTGGCTACGGCGTTCTACTTCACGCACTGACCAGCCGTTTTTGACGGCTTTTTGCGCCAACTCCAATTGGTCAACTACATGCAAGGTCAGCAACGCACGGGCATGACCCATTTCCAGACGGCGTTGGTAAAGCATTTCTTGAACCGGCTCAGGCAGGCTCAACAGGCGCAGGCTGTTGGAAATGGCGCTGCGGCTTTTACCGACGGCTTTTGCGATGGTTTCGTGGGTCAGGCCGAATTCGTCAGCGAGGCGTTTCAAACCTTGCGCCTCTTCAATCGGATTGAGGTTTTCGCGTTGCAGGTTTTCAATCAAACCCATAGCCAACGCGGTTTCGTCGCTGATGGTTTTGATGACGACGGGAATTTCGGTCAAACCGGCCAACTGGGAAGCACGCCAACGGCGTTCGCCGGCAATCAATTCATATTGAGACAGACCACGTTCGCGTACGATAACCGGCTGGATAATGCCTTGTGCCTTAATAGAATCGGCCAATTCCTGCAAGGCTTCATCATCCATTTGCACACGCGCCTGATAGCGGCCGGGCTGAATATCGGCGATGGCAACCGTTGTCAGGCGGTCGCTACTGCTGCTGTCCACCGCATTGGATATCAGCGAATCCAAACCGCGTCCCAATCCACCTTTTGCTTTTGCCATATTGTTTTCCCTTTCAGACGGCCTCAATGTTGAAATGACGTATTCTATCGGATATTGCCGCTTTACGACAATTTGAATCACGATGATTTGACTATTGCCATTTATTTACGGAGCGAAACCGCAAACACGCCCCTTAAAGCATTGCTCAAGCGGATTTCTTCCGCATTTTCCAACATAGAACGCGAGATGCGGGTTTCTTTGATTGTATCCGCACCTAAAAGCTGAGGCTGCTTCAATACCGCTTGGCGCATTACCCCATTCAAAATATCCAAATCCAAAGACGGCGTAAGCCATTGTCCCTGATATTTGATAAACACATTGCTTCTTCCGCCCTCCAACAACAGGCCGTCTGAATTGAAAAACAAGCTGTCAAATGCGCCCTGCCCTTCTGCCGTTTTCCACGCTTGGTCAAACATTTCACGGCGCGTGGTTTTGAAACGGCGCAGATAATCGCGTTGGCTTAATGTGTGCTCACTCAGGATGATGTATTGTTGTTCACTCAATTCAGAAACAGCCGCATGGCTCAATGCAAGGCCGTCTGAAAACAAGGCGGCTTTGACTCTAAACAACCCATTTGGCAACGCATCTATATAATGTTGGATTTGCTCTATTGCGTTTTCAGGAAAAGGTAGGTTGAGCGCTTGCGCCGAAATTTTCAGACGGCCCAAATGCAAATCAAGCAAACGGCATTGTTTGTCCTCCACGCGCATGGTTTCAAAAATACCAAAATCAGGCCGCAAGTCATTGAGGAAGCGCGCCTTCCAACCGCACTCGCGATATTCGGCCTCCGGATCGCTATCAATCACAATCCCCGAACCTACACCATAAACACCTTGATAAAGGCCCTCTGAAACCGGCTTCAGGGATAAAGTGCGGATCACGACATTAAACACACCTTCAAACCCCAAACCCGTATCACACGGATGCAAAAAGCCGATGCTGCCTGTGTACAAACCGCGCGGTTCGGATTCAAGTGACTCAATAATCTGCATACTCATGCGTTTGGGTGCGCCGGTGATACTGCCGCACGGGAAGGCTGCGCGGAGAATATCGGCAACCGAAACATCAACCAGCGCCTGCGCTTCGATGGCACTGGTCATCTGCCAAACGCTGCCGAAACGGGAAACTTTAAACGGTTCAGGCACGCGTACTTTGCCTGTTTGCGCGATTTTGCCGAGGTCATTGCGCAACAAGTCGACAATCATCACATTTTCGGCGCGGTTTTTCGGGTCGTTTTGCAATTCAACGGCGCGGCGTTCATCTTGTCCGTCAAGAAGAATCGGCGCAGTGCCCTTCATCGGCTCAGTTGTAATCAGGCCGTCTGAATCGATTTTGAGGAAAAGTTCGGGAGAAAAACACAAAGTCCACGCCTCCTGCCCTGCCCCGTCGGGCAGACAAGACAAAACGGCATACGGCACAGGCTGGCGCAAGCGGCGGTAAAGTTGGATCGGATTGCCGTAAGTTTGCAGGTGCAGGCGTGCGGTGTAATTGATTTGATAGGTATCGCCGCGGCGGATGGCTTCGTGGATTTGATGGATATGCTCGAGATAATCGGCTTCGGATACGGAGAATCGGGGAGTGGAAATACCTGCCTCAAGGCCGTCTGAATGATTGGCCAGCCAGTTTTCAGCATCGATTTCGGAATAATCGGCAAACCAGTGCAAACGCAGACTGCCACTGTGGCCAGACGGAATATCCATCAGCGGCAACCCGAATTCGTAGTCTGCAAACAACACTGCATGCAAACCCTTTTTCCAGCCGGCTTGCAAAATACTTGTTAACGAATCCAGTTCGTTATGATAAAACCGATGGCTTTCTACATGATTTTGATAGAGTTTTGCTCGGCCGCTCACGGCATCGTCAAACAGGGCGAAATAAGGCATGATTGCTGTACAAATAGGCTGATTATACGCTGCTTTTACATAAGTTAGCAGACAAATTCAAAAAAAGTACTCTAATGTAATTTTATGTAGTCGAACGAGGCATAAAAGGGTAGAATCAAACCATACCACACTATATCATTTAAAACTTAATCGATAAGGAGACTTTATGGCAGACCACCAACTAGAACCATTCGAGAATGTTGAACTGGGCGAGAAACAAGACCAGCTGCAAGTATTCGAAAAGGCTGTTTTGGAACACGAAGGACGCGGCACTGACGAGGATTCCAGCAGCGCACCGCTTCCTGCCAACTACCCGTACAAACAACGTATGCGCCGTTCTGTTTACGAAAAAGAAAAACAGAAGCTGCAAATCGAATTATTGAAAGTACAAAGCTGGGTTAAAGATTCCGGCCAACGCATCGTCAGCCTGTTTGAAGGCCGCGATGCAGCCGGTAAAGGCGGTACCATCAAACGCTTTATGGAACATTTGAACCCGCGCGGCGCACGCGTTGTCGCACTGGAAAAACCGACCACGACCGAACGCGGCCAATGGTATTTCCAACGCTACATCCAAAATCTGCCGACCGCGGGCGAAATGGTATTCTTCGACCGCTCATGGTACAACCGTGCCGGCGTAGAACGCGTTATGGGCTTCTGCGAACCTAACGAATACCTGCTCTTCATGCGTCAAACCCCTGAATTGGAACGTATGCTTGTTGCCAGCGGCATCCATCTGTTCAAATTCTGGTTCTCCGTATCCCGTGAAGAACAACTCCGCCGCTTCATCTCCCGTCGTGACGACCCCCTGAAACACTGGAAACTGTCCCCTGTGGACATCCAGTCGCTCGACCGCTGGGACGACTACACCGAAGCCAAAAATGCCATGTTCTTCCACACCCACACCGGCGACGCGCCTTGGGTCATCATCCGCTCCGACGACAAAAAACGCGCACGTTTGAACTGTATCCGCTACTTCCTGCACCAGCTGGACTATCCGGGCAAAGACGTGAAAGCCATCGGCAAAGTGGACGATAAAATTGTTTTGATTCCCGACACACGTTACAAAGAAAAAACCGTAGACATCGGACACGATTAATTCTTAAAGCATCAAAGGCCGTCTGAAATTTCATCTTTCAGACGGCCTTTTCTTAATCCTCACGATTCCAATACGTTTTTTGTGCAAATACCAATTTATTGTCAGTGAATTTCACATTATCCAAATTCAACGCCCAGACATCACTTTTCATCACCCTGGCGGCAGGATGCGCTTTGTAAAATAAAGACTGCGCCGCTTTCAAATCCGCTTCATCTTCAATCAAAGCGGCAGTCGCCGCAAACTGAACACCGCTGATTTTCGTGATACTGTCGGGCTGACCGGCGATGGTGCCGGCTACTTTGGCAGAACGGCTCATCAGTCCGCCATGCTTTGTTTTCAAAGAAGTCAGCACAATCAGGCGGGCATTGGCTTCATCAAACACATAAAAACAACAAGCCGCCCAAACTTCGCCGTCTGCCGCAGCGGCAATACTGACGACATGATGATTGCTCAAGAATTTAACAATATTGGCAGGAATCGCTTGCATGATTTTTATCCTCTTCCTCTTTCTCAGTGTATTAAATTTATTTTCAGGCCGTCTGAAACATCAGCCCTGCCAGCGCGGCGCATCGGTTTGAACAATACCGAACAAGTCCAAAGCATGAGACACGCTGTGCGTAATCATATCATCAATGGATTCAGGCTTCTGATACAGAGCCGGAACGGGAGGAAACACAATGCCGCCCATCTCTGTTACACGGCGCATATTGTCGATGTGTGCCAAGTTTAACGGCGCTTCACGCACCATCAACACCAGTCTGCGCCGCTCTTTCAACGTTACATCCGCCGCACGGCTGAGCAAATTATCAGCAAACCCGTGAGCAACTGAAGCCAAAGTTTTCATTGAACACGGCGCAATCAACATTCCGTCCGTCAAAAACGAACCGCTGGCAATACTTGCGCCGACATTACGGACAGAATGCACGACATCCGCCAAAGCATAAACGTCTTCTTTGGTGTAATCCGTTTCCAAAGCGCGGGTCATCTCCGCCCCTTGCGAAACCACCAAATGCGTTTCTACCTGATGCTCACGCAAAAGCTGCAAAGCCTTCACGCCATACTGAAAACCGCTGGCACCGCTGATGCCGACAACCAAACGCTTCATTGTATTTCCCTGTTTCGGCCTAAAAATAAAGAAAAGGCAGATTCTCAAGACGAAAAAATAACCGCTAAAAAGCGGTTAGATTTTCTAATGTGGTGCCGACAGCGAGATTTGAACTCGCACAGCCTACGGCCACTACCCCCTCAAG
>ERZ772779.119-NODE-119-length-37367-cov-20.518654_pt1 | contig 37367 bp, 25 predicted proteins | sample MGYA00511360_ERZ772779 | MGnify/ENA primary metagenome ERZ772779 (study PRJEB29015, sample SAMEA2738112) | human oral metagenome | biome: human oral; feature: human-associated habitat; material: saliva | place: China | collected 2231 ...
ATGAACGCTTTGTATATAAATTGCTAACAGAATTGGCAAACTATCTCCGTCGCTCTATGCACCGACGGTGCCTCCGTGCCTACCAGTGCTTGCTTTGATAATCCTCCGTACTCTCCATTTCTCTGTGTGACATCTCGCCAAAGACCTAAGCTTAGGCGGATTATTATCACTCCAAAATTCTGAAGACCCTATTTTTTATTAAGAACGGACAAGAACGGAAAGGTTGAAAAGATAGTCAACGCTTGCTTAGTAGATACAGAATTACTTACTTCTATACTTGCAAATACAGAAGAAAGAATGTAACTTTGTTGCGGTAAACCTGTATTATCTCAATTGTTTTTGGGATTATATATAATCTACTTGATAATTATGCAGATGAAACAATGGCTATATGTCGTTTTTCTTACATTGGTGTTTTCAGCCTGTTCGGATAACAACGTAAAAAAATATGTTATAGGAGTATCTCAGTGTTCTGAAGATATTTGGCGCGATAAGCTCAACAACGAACTTGTGATGAGTACCTATCAGCATGATAATGTAACACTGAAATTTGCTTCAGCTAATGATAATGACAGGTTACAGAAACAACAGATTGAACAGTTTATAAAGGAAGGGGTCAACCTTCTTATTGTTTCTCCCAATCAAATTCATACGATTTCATCGGTCATCGATAAAGCATACGATGCAGGAATTCCTGTTATCCTCTTCGACCGTAAGACCGATTCAAGAAAGTATACAGCCTTTATAGGGGCTGATAACTATGAGGCTGGACACGAAATAGGCGATTTCATCGGTCAGCAGTTAGAGGGTAAAGGGAATATAGCAGAGATTTGTGGATTACAAGCATCGTCTCCTGCAATCGAACGAAACCGTGGCTTTATGGATGCTTTGAATAATTATCCTGATATAAAGGTAGTGGCTCGTGGGTATGGAGACTGGATAAAAGAAAGTGGTGTCACGGCTATGGATAGTATACTTGTGCAGTCTAAGGAGTCTTTCCAATATGTCTTTGCACAAAATGACCGCATGGCTTTAGGTGCTTTGCAATCTATAAAGAAGCATAAGGTTAAGGGAATAAAAATAGTTGGAATAGATGCTCTTCCTGTACCAGGAGGAGGTATGGAGAATGTTCGTGATGGTAATTTAGAAGCTTCTTATATCTATCCTACCCGAGGCGATTCGGTTATGCAACTCGCGTTGAATATCCTTGAGAAGAAGACTTATAAGCGTGACAACTATCTAAAAGGTGCATTGGTAACAAAGGCAAACGCTAATGTTTTACTTATGCAAAATGAAGAGATGAACAAGCAGACCGCCCGTCTCAATGCACTTCATGGGAAGGTGGATACTTATTTGGTGCAATATAATCATCAAAAGATGTATATTGTACTTTTTAGCATAATCCTTCTCTTGCTGATAGGTATTATGGTTTATATCTATCGAACCATCCTTATGAAGCGAAGAATAGAGGAAGAAGCCAACAAAGCAAAACTTCAGTTTTTCACAAATATAAGTCATGAATTGCGTACACCACTTACGTTGATAGCTGATCCTGTGAACTATATTATCCATGATGATAACCTTAATTCACAACAACGAAGTATGCTTCAGATAGTACAACGTAATGTGCTTGTCCTGACACAATTGGTCAGTGAGATTCTTGACTTCCGTAAGGTGCAGAATGGAAAGATGGAACTACGCCTCTCCGACTTTAATCTTACGGAAAGTATGAAACAATGGATTATGCTTTTCAGTGCCTCTGCACAGAAGAAGCATATTGCCATTAGTATGGATGCTCCTGATACAATCATGCTCAGAGCAGATCAAGATAAGATAGAGCGAATCTGTTATAATCTTCTTAGTAATGCCTTAAAATATACGTCTGAAGGTGGAGAAATCACTTTGACAGCTAAAGAAGAGAATGGACGTGTTATGATTAGTGTGGCAGATAATGGTTGTGGTATTTCAAGTGATGAGCTTCCTTATATTTTTGATCGTTTCTATCAAGCAAAGAATGCAGGACGTGGTACGGGTATTGGGTTGGCTATTGTGAAAGCTTTCACAGAATTGCATCACGGAGAAGTAAGTGCTACAAGTATAGAGGGAAAAGGAAGTACCTTTACGATTCATATTCCAGTTAGACAGAAAGGAGAGGTAACTAACCAGCCTACAGAGAAAATAGAACAATTGGTTGAGCCATCATCCGCAGAAGAAGTTCCGAATCAAGCTCGTCATATAGATGAACTTATACAGCCTTATCAAACAGATAAACCAGAGGTGTTAATCATTGATGATAATATCGATATTCGCACTTATTTAAGGTCGGTATTATCCGAAAAGTATAATGTGAGTGAAGCCGCTGATGGAAAAGTCGGTTTGGAACTTGCACGGAAAATAGTTCCAGATATAGTGTTGTCGGACATTATGATGCCTGTGATGGACGGATTAGCGTTTTGTCAACAGCTGAAAACGGATAAAGCTATCAGTCATATACCTGTCATTTTACTAACAGCACGTAGTCTTGATGAGCAACGCGCTGAGGGGTATGAGCATGGCGCAGATGCTTATTTGTCCAAACCATTCTCACTTCGTCTACTCCTTTCACGTATTGACAATCTCATAGAAAGTAGGAAAAAGTTGAATCAAACATGGTCAAAAGGTGTTGAGGACGATGAAATCGGTAATATTTCGAATGAAATTGATAAATCTTTCCTCAAGCAATTGCGAAAGATAATACAAGAAAACCTTGCAAATAGTGACTTAAGTGTAGAGCAGATTGGCGATGAAATCGGACTTTCTCGTGTACAACTTTATCGGAAAGTAAAGGCTCTTACGGGATATTCTCCTGTAGAAATTGTACGTAAAGCTCGTCTCACTCGTGCTCGTCATCTCCTTCAAACGACTGAGCGTACGGTGTCAGAAGTGGCTTATGCTGTTGGCTTCTCTACGCCCAGTTATTTCTCAAAGTGCTATAAAGACGAGTTTGGGGAGAATCCCAAGAAGTGATAATAGGATTATGAAAACTGTTTAAAATAAGTGATATAGGCACTTGTGGGTGTGTAAATCTCCTGTAAGGTGAGGTGTTGAACACTTAAGAAAATGAACGATTTGTCAGATTCGTGAGAATAGACAAATCGTTCATTTATTATTAATATCTTTGTTATGTAACATTTATTACATTCGGAGAACGATTATTATTGAAAAAGGATATTACCATTTCTTATCTTTGCACCATAAAACCAAAAGAATATTATTTAGTATTACTAACTATCAGAAAGTCATGAAACAAGTATTGCGAGTAATCATGAGTCTGTTACTTCTGATGTATTGTGCTGGGGTTATGGCACAAACTGCAGATGTTAGCGGTAAAGTGATTGACGAACAGGGGGAACCTGTTATTGGTGCATCGGTGGTACAGAAAGGTACATCAAATGGTACTGTCACCGATATTGATGGTAATTTCACCTTTAAGGCTCCACAAAGTGCTACACTTGTAGTCTCCTATGTAGGCTATAAAAGTGTAGAAGTAAAGGCTGGTGTCGGAATAAAGGTACAGCTACAGACAAATGCGAGTGAACTAAACGAAGTCGTTGTTACGGGTTATACAACCCAACGCAAAGCAGATCTTACAGGAGCTGTTTCGGTTGTAAGCGTAGATGAATTAGCAAAGCAGAATGAGAACAATCCAATGAAGGCGCTACAAGGTAGGGTTCCTGGTATGAATATCTCTGCAGATGGTTCACCTTCAGGATCTGCTACGGTACGTATTCGTGGTATTGGAACTCTGAATAATAACGATCCTCTTTATATTATAGATGGTGTACCGACTAAGGCTGGTATGCATGAGTTAAATGGTAGTGATATAGAAAGTATCCAAGTTTTGAAAGATGCTTCTTCTGCTTCTATCTATGGTAGCCGTGCAGCTAATGGTGTTATCATTATTACTACAAAGAAAGGTAAGGAGGGAAGAGTAAACGTAGATATTGATGCTTCTATTGCGGCGTCAATGTATGCCCATAAGATGAAAGTTCTTAATGCGAAGCAGTATGGACAGGTAATGTGGCAAGCTTATGTTAACGATGGTATGGATCCAAATACTAATGGTTTAGGGTATCGTTACGACTGGAGTTACGACGTACAAGGAAATCCTGTGTTGAATGGCATTAGCATGCGTAAGTATCTTGATGGTGCAGGAACAACACCTGCTGCTGATACAGACTGGTTTGATAAAACGACACGTACAGGTGTTGTTCAGAACTATAATGTAGCGGTAAGTAGCGGTTCAGATCGTCATTCGTCTTATTTCTCATTAGGTTATTATAAGAACTTAGGTATCATTAAGACATCTGACTTTGATCGTTATTCAGCTCGTATGAATACTGAATATAAGTTGATAAAAGATGTTTTAACCGTTGGAGAGCATTTTACGTTAAGTCGTACGTCAGAGGTTCAAGCACCTGGCGGCTTCCTTGAAAATGTTCTTCAGTTTAATCCTTCACTCCCTGTTTACACAGAGAACGGAACTTATGCGGGTCCAGTCGGTGGTTATCCTGATCGTGAGAACCCTGTTGCACGTCTGTATCGTAACAGTGATAATCGTTATGTTTATTGGCGTACTTTTGGTGATGCATACATAAATCTTCACCTTTTTAAGGGATTTAATTTGCGCTCAACCTTTGGATTGGATTATGCTCAGAAGCAGCAGAGATTCTTTACTTACCCTATAACAGAAGGAACGGTTGCCAATTCTAAGAATGCAGTTGAGGCAAAACAAGAACATTGGACAAAGTGGATGTGGAATGCTGTTGCAACTTATAATTTGCAAGCTGGTTTACATCGTGTAGACGCAATGGCAGGTATTGAGTTGAACCGTGAAGATGACAACTACTTCTCAGGTTATAAAGAAGACTTCCTGATTCTTAATCCTACCTACATGTGGCCTAATGCTGGTACTGGTACTGCACAAGCCTATGGTGGAGGAAGTGGATACTCTTTGGTTTCTTATTTCGGAAAATTGAATTATAATTATGCTGACAAGTATTTAGCTTCATTCACCCTTCGTTATGATGGCTCATCACGATTTGGTAAGAATAATCGTTATGCAACATTCCCTTCTGTTTCTTTGGGATGGCGCATTAATCAAGAGAAGTTCTTAAAGAGTGCACAATGGTTGAATGATTTAAAACTTAGAGCATCGTGGGGAGCAACTGGTAATCAAGAGATTTCTAACATCGCGCGTTACACCATATATGTTAGTAACTATGGAGTAAATGAAAATGGTGGTCAGAGTTATGGTACATCATATGATATAGCAGGTACTAATGGTGGTCGTCAATTGCCAAGTGGATTTAAACGTGACCAACTCGGTAATAATGACATCAAATGGGAAACGACCTATCAGACTAATCTTGGTCTGGACTTCTCTATGCTCAAATCTTCACTCTATGGAAGTTTTGACTGGTATTATAAAAAGACTAAGGATATTCTCGTACAGATGGCTGGTATCGCAGCTATGGGAGAAGGAAGTACACAGTGGATCAATGCTGGTGCTATGGAGAATCGTGGCGTAGAACTCAACTTGGGTTATCGCAAGTCAACCAATGGTGGTTTTCATTATGACATAGCAGGTAACTTTAGTACTTATCGTAATAAGATAACAGCTTTGCCAGCAACAGTTGCTGCCAATGGAACCTTTGGTGGTAATGGTGTGAAGAGTGTTATTGGTCATCCTATGGGTGCACAAGTTGGCTATGTTGCTGATGGCATCTTTAAGAGCCAAGATGAAATAGATAATCATGCGAGACAGGATGGTGCAAAACTTGGACGTATGCGTTGGAAAGACTTGGATGGCAATAATGTCATTACAGAAGCAGACCAAGACTGGATTTATAATCCAACACCAGACTTTTCTTATGGTCTTAATGTGTATCTTGAATACAAAAACTTTGATTTCACAATGTTCTGGCAAGGTGTACAAGGTGTAGATATTATCTCTGATTTAAAGAAGCAGACAGATATTTGGGCTGGTTTGAATATTGGTTTCCTAAATAAGGGTCAACGCTTGTTAGATGCATGGAGTAGTACCAACCCAAATAGTAATATTCCTGCGCTCTCACTCTCTGATAATAATAATGAGAAGCGTGTTTCTACTTATTGGGTAGAGAATGGCTCATACTTAAAACTACGTACTATTCAGTTAGGATATAATCTGCCAAAGAGTATGACGAACCGGCTTGCAATGCAGCGTTTACGTTTCTACCTCAGTGCGCAGAATTTATTAACTATACATAGTAAGAGTTTTACTGGTGTTGATCCAGAGAATCCAAACTATGGTTACCCAATTCCACTCAATATCACATTCGGTATAAACGTTACATTCTAACAATTATCATCTGACTATATAATATGAAAAAAATAATATATTCAGCACTTGTGCTCGCTACCCTTAGTATGACAAGTTGTTCAGACTTCTTGGATGAACATACTCCACAGGCAACACTAAGTGATGAGCAAGTAAAGGAGGCTAATCATGTTGATGAACTCGTAACATCAGCTTATGCCATATTTATTTCAGCAGAAGATATCAATTCTTCGTTTTCAATGTGGAATTATGATGTCCGCAGTGATGATGCCTATAAAGGCGGTAACGGAACAAGTGATGGAGATGTGTTCCATCAACTTGAAATAGAACAAGGAGTCTTGACCACAAACTGGAATATTAGCGATATGTGGCAAAGATTATACAATTGTATATCACGTGCCAACACGGCAATAGCTCTTCTTGAACAAGTCAATAGTACTGTCTACCCTCGAAAGGAAGAACGTTTGGCTGAGATGAAGTTCTTGCGTGCATATGGACACTTTTTGTTAAAGCGTTTGTATAAGAATATACCTTTTGTTGTAGACCCTAATCTTAAGTCAGAGCAATATAACATGCTTTCTAATCGTGAATATACGAATGATCAAGGTTGGCAAGTTATTATTGATGACTTGATGGAATCTTACAATAACCTTCCTGTTCATCAAGCAGACAAGGGACGACCAACAAAAGCATCAGCTGCAGCTTTCCTTACGAAGGTATATATGTATAAGGCTTATCATCAAGATAATGAGAACACGAATGAAGTTACAAGTATATCAAAAGACGATCTTTTGAAAGCTGTTCAGTTTAGTGATCCATCTATTTATGCTGCTGGAGGCTATGGCTTAGAGAGTGATTTCCATAATAACTTTAGGCCAGAACCACAGTTCGAGAATGGAAAGGAAAGTCTTTGGGCAATGCAATATTCTATCAATGATGGAACTAAGAATGGTAATCTCAACTGGAGTTATGGACTAATTGTTCCAAATATTCCTGGTGTAACAGATGGAGGATGTGATTTCTATAAGCCAAGTCAAAACCTTGTTAATGCTTATCGTACAGATGCTAATGGACATCCATATATCGGTACATTTAACAATCAAGACTATAATAAAGCAACAGATTATGCAGACCCACGTCTATTCCTTACCATTGGTATTCCTGGTTTGCCTTATGAATTTAACTCTAAGTTCATGATGGATAGGACTGCTACATGGAGTAGAAGTAATGGATTGTATGGCTATTATGTAACTTTAAAGCAGAATGTAGACCCAGAAAGCCCTTATCTGAAGAAAGGGGCATGGTGGGGTACATCAGAGAATCGTATTGTCTTCCGTTATGCAGATGTCCTACTTGAACGTGCTGAGGCTTTGGTACAGTTAAATGATGGACGTATTAACGAGGCAATCAATATCATCAATCAAATCCGTAATCGTGCTAAACAAAGCACAGGTGCTATCAGCAATTATCAGAGTGATTATGGTGTGAGAATGAATGTTATGCCATATACTGGAACCTACAGTCAGGTAGAGGCGCTTGATATTGTTAAAATGGAGCGTCGTATAGAGATGGGTATGGAATCTGAAAGATTCTTTGACCTTGTAAGATGGGGAGAGGCAGAACGCGTACTCAACAAGTATTATGCAGAAGAAGCTAATGACTGTTCTATCTATAGTAGTGCTCACTTCACTAAAAATAAGAATGAGTACTTGCCTATTCCATATGCACAAATAGCTGCTTCAAACGGACATTATAAACAAAATATTGGTCAGTGGTAAAGTATGAAAACAAATATAACAACACTATTCATAGCGCTTATTGCTTTCTTTGCATTAGGTAGCTGCAGCAACGAGAATAATATTTCTGATCTGCAATTAAACGGATTATGTTCAGTCGATTCTATCGTATTGGATAATTATAAAGGTGTCGTAGATCAGGCTTCACGTACAATCACTGTGCGTGTCCCTGAGACTTACGATGTCACAAACATGACTGTTCGCACACTTAAGGTAAGTGCTGGTGCCATCTGTAATTTCAAAGAGGGTGACAAACTTAATATGCTTACGGCTCAGGTGCTCAGTGTTAAGAATGGTGACGTCTTCCTTGATTGGACTATCAATGTATTGAGAGATGAGGCAAAGATTACTTCTTTTAAGATTAATGGAACATATAATGGTGTTATTGATGAAGCGAATAAGACTATTTCTGTCTATGTGCCAAATACACTTGACCTCCATTCTCTAATCCCTACAATAGGTTTGAGTACAAATGCGACGGTTAGTCCATCTAATGGTATTGCAACAGACTTTTCTAATCCAGTTACATTCACTGTCACTAATAATACTGCTTCTGCAATCTATACAGTAAAAGTAACAGCTATTGGTAAGCCTACTGCAGTCTTTGTTAGCTTGCCTGCTTCGATGAATGAACTCAATTCAGAGGAATTAACTGCTTGTAAGTGGATGCTTCAGAATATTCCAAATTCATTATATGCATCATTTACTGATATTAAGAATGGCACAGTAGATCTTAGCGAGTGTAAAGTGATATGGTGGCATTATCATAAGGATGGAGGAGTAGATGGAAAAGAAGCTTTCGAAAGAAGTGCGCCTGAGGCTGTCAATGCAGCAGTTGCCTTAAGAGACTATTATAATAATGGTGGTTCTTTCCTCTTCACTCGATATGCAACAAATATGCCAGCTGAGATTGGTGCAGTAGCAAACAATGCTGCTCCAAATAATTGTTGGGGGCAGAACGAAGCTGATGCTGAGAAAGTAAGTGGTCCTTGGAACTTCTTTATTCAAGGGCATACGAGTCATCCTCTTTTCCAAAATCTTATAATGAAGAGTGGTGAGCCTAACGCTATTTATACTTGTGATGCAAATTACCGTATCACCAATTCAACTGCTCAATGGCATATTGGTACTGATTGGGGTGGATATGATAACTTAAATAAATGGCGTACAGAGACTGGAGCACAAGATTTGGCTTATGGTGGTGATGGTGCTGTCGTTGCATGGGAATTCCCTGCAACTGGAACAAAGGGCAAGATTCTCTGTATTGGCTCTGGATGTTATGACTGGTACAGTGTAGATGATGTCCCAGCCTTTTACCACAATAACATTGCCAAGATGACACAGAACGCATTCAACTATCTAATGAATCATTAAATAAAGTATAATTGATATGAGAACTATGATATATTCTCTCGCTCTCATCGCATCTTTATCAGCCTCACTAATGAGCTGTAGCGATGATAAGACCATGATAGAGGAAAAAGATTGGAATACAACAACTTATTTCAAGTCTACAGATGAAATGGGGCAAGCTACCTTTTATAAGCCAACTGTTGGATTTGTTGGAGACCCAATGCCTTTCTTTGATCCTAAAACAAAGAATTTTAAAGTTATGTATTTACAGGACTTTCGTCCTAATCAGGCGGGTACTTATCATCCTATCTGGGCTGTAGAAACATCAGATGGAGCCAACTACCAATCACTTGGAGAGTTGATTCATTGTGGTGGTATCAATGAGCAGGATGCGGCACTGGGTACAGGTTCTACTGTTTATAATGATGCTGATGGGTTGTATTATACCTTTTATACAGGTCATAGATATCAAACATCTTCTACCAATAATGGTGAGATGGTGATGATGGCAACATCATCCGACTTCAAAACATGGACTAAGAATCGTGTTTTCCGCTTGAAAGGTGATGATTACGGATATAGTAAAGATGATTTCCGTGATCCCTTTGTCTTCAAAGGTGACGATAATAAATGGCACATGCTTGTTTCTACTCTGAAGGGAAGTAAAGGTCATTTGGCTGAGTTTACATCAGATGATCTTAAGACGTGGACCCATGCTGGAACGTTTATGACCATGATGTGGGACCGATTCTATGAATGTCCTGATGTGTTTAAGATGGGTGATTGGTGGTATCTTGTTTATAGTGAAAAGCATTCAGCTATCCGTCGTGTGCAGTATTTCAAAGGTAAGACTCTTAATGAACTCAAGGCTTGTACACAGAATGATGCTGGTTTATGGCCTGATGGACATGAGGGATTCTTAGATAGTCGTGGCTTCTATGCAGGTAAAACTGCGAGTGATGGTCAGAATCGCTATATTTGGGGATGGTGTCCAACACGTCCAGGTAAGGATAATGCTGCTGTTGGTGCTGCTCCTAATGAACCTGAGTGGGCTGGCAACCTTGTTGTCCACCGTCTCATACAACACGCTGATGGTAGTCTTACCTTAGGAGAAGTAAAAGGGATTAGCGATAAATACGGCAAAAAACAAGAAGTAAAGGTTATGGCAAAGAGTGATAATGGTGTTGAGAATGTAACTGATGGCTATAAGCTTTCTGGTGATTCTTACCTACTTTTCAACCGTCTTGGCTATCACAATAAAATTACCTTCACGATAACAACTTCTAATAACTGGGATAAGTTTGGTGTCTCATTCGTACGTGGTACAGATTCTGAGAAGTATTATTCTTTGGTGGTAAATCCTGAAAATGAACAGACACGTAAGATAAACTTTGAGGAAGAAGGTTCTGCGGGTCGTGGTTTCATAAATGGTATTGATGGCTACAACTTCGCTCGTCCAACAGACAACGTCTATCATGTGACCATCTATACAGACAATAGTATAGCGGTAATGTATATTAATGACGTATGTTGCTATACTAACCGTATTTACGAAATACAGAAGAACTGTTGGAGTATTAATAACTATGGAGGTAACATTACCATTAGTAATCTCGCTGTAAGTCAGTATTAAGATTATAGTTCCTTTCTTCACTGAAGATAGAATAAATATATAGTTGAAATTTAGTCGTTCATTCCGTGAGAAATTGCCTATCATTGCAAATAATATCATTGAATGAGCGACTTTTCTTTCTAACTTATCAATAAAATGTCTATCTTTGTCTATCTGAAACTAAAAATACATATAAACAACCTACGATGAATAGAAAGATTAATTTATTGGCTTTTTGCCTTTTCATAACTACTACGCTTATGCATGCGCAATCATTCTTAAGTTCAAATCACGCAATAAAACGTGTGAAGACAACAGATAAGTATGTTCTTCTTCCAGTAGAGGAGGAAGAAGGTTATGCACATATTCGCGTTATCAAAGATAATCAAGTTGTAAAAGAATTCAATTGTAAGCTCGCCATCAATAAAACTGATTATAGCGTTCCACTCGATATCAGTGAGTATGGTGGTGATGTGTTGCTTGATATCCAGTTCTCAGGAGATAAGCGTAGTATCGGTTTAATCAATAATTTCGTTTGCTGGAAAGATATAAAAGCAACAAATATGTTTGATTCCAAGAATCGTGAAAAGTTCCGTTCTATCTATCACCATACTCCAGTCTATGGCTGGATGAACGATCCTAATGGTATGTTCTACAAAGATGGTGTATGGCATTTATACTATCAGTATAACCCTTATGGTTCGCAGTGGGAGAATATGACGTGGGCGCATAGTACCTCTACAGACCTCATACACTGGAAAAATCATGGAGAAGTGATACAACCAGATGCACTTGGAACTATTTTCAGTGGTAGTAGTGTCGTTGATAAAGAAAATACCGCAGGGTTTGGAAAGGATGCTGTTGTTGCTTTTTACACTTCTGCAGGAGCTGCGCAAACACAAAGTATTGCATATAGTACGGATAATGGTGAGACTTTTAAGAAGTATGTAAACAACCCAATTCTTACAAGTGATGTACCTGACTTCCGTGATCCTAATGTCTTTTGGAATGAAGAAGTGAAGCAATGGAATCTTATTCTTGCAGCAGGACAGCAGATGAATATATATAGCTCAAAGAACTTGAAAGACTGGAAGTATGAAAGTTCTTTTGGAGAGGGATATGGTAATCATGGAGGTGTTTGGGAATGTCCTGACCTCTTGAAAATGGGTGATAAGTGGGTACTTATCTGTAACATTAATCCCGGAGGTCCCTTTGGAGGTAGTGCAACTCAATACTTTGTTGGTTCATTTGATGGTCATAAGTTTACTTGCGAATCAAAACCTGAGGTGACAAAGTGGATGGATTACGGAAAAGACCATTATGCAACAGTTTCTTTCAGCAATGCTCCAGACGGTAGAATCGTTGTTCTTCCTTGGATGAGTAACTGGCAGTATGCTAATCAGGTGCCTACACAACAGTATCGTTCTGCCAATGGTTTGCCACGAGAACTCAGTCTCTTCACTTATGAGGGAGAAGAGTATGTTTGCGTAAAGCCATCTCCTGAGGTATTTGCAGCCTTTGAGCAGAAACCTACAGGAAGTCTTCAGTCTGCTGCTTATCTTGAAGTTACAAATATAAAGAGTAATGCTTCTATCGTACTCAGCAATGATAAAGGCGAGGAGGTGGCGATGGTTTATGATGAAAAGAACAGAACGTTCTCTATGGATCGAACAGAAAGTGGTTTGACAGACTTCAACAATGACTTCAAAGCAAAAACCACAGCACCTACCTATGGAACTATAAAGAAACTTCAGATTTTCGTAGACAATAGTAGCATCGAAGCTTTTGATGCTGACGGAAAGATGTCAATGACCAATCTTGTGTTCCCTAACAAGCCTTATGACAAGATCCTTGCTAAGGGCTGTAAGGTAAAGGTATATAACTTGAAGAAATAAATAATAGCACGAGTTAAGATTTAATATTTCGTTCATTAACCGCAAAATAAACTCTTATAGTAACATTTGTTGCGGTCAATGAACGGAATTTAAAACGTGTTTCTTGCGTAAAAACTTAACTTTGTAATCGATATTAAGACAATCACTTTACACAAAACTAAAAATTTTAAAGATTATGTCGAAAACCAATAAGCTCGCTCTCTTGCCCGTAATGCTTTGTTTTTTTGCGATGGGTTTCGTTGACTTGGTAGGTATTGCCTCCAACTACGTAAAGAACGACTTGCAGCTGTCGGATTCTACAGCGAATGTCTTTCCGTCCCTTGTTTTCTTCTGGTTCCTTATCTTTTCCGTACCAACAGGTATGTTGATGAATAAGATTGGACGTAAAAAGACAGTGCTTATCAGCCTTGTTGTTACCTTATTCTCTCTTCTCCTGCCAATTTTCGGCGAGTCATACGGCTTAATGCTCGTATCGTTTTCATTGCTTGGAATAGGCAATGCGTTGATGCAAACATCGTTGAATCCACTGGTGTCAACGGTGATGAAAGGTGGAAATTTAGCTTCAACACTTACTTTCGGACAGTTTGTTAAGGCTATCGCATCCTTTATGGCACCTTATCTTGCTATATGGGGAGCGCAGGCAAGCATTCCAGCCTTTGGTCTCGGATGGCGCGTTCTCTTCCCAATTTATCTGATAATTGGTACAATTGCTACGCTGTTACTCTTCTCAACGCCTATCGAAGAAGAACCAATAGAAGGTAAAGCGAGCTCTTTTACCGAATGTTTTAGGCTATTGGGTAAACCTATCGTTCTGCTGAGTTTCTTGGGTATTATGTGCCACGTAGGTATTGATGTAGGAACAAATACCACGGCACCAAAGATTCTGATGGAGCGTTTAGGTATGTCATTGAATGATGCGGCTTTTGCTACATCCCTCTACTTCATCTTCCGTACTATTGGATGTCTTACAGGTTCGTTCTTCCTTCGTGTGATGAATAATAAGTTTTTCTTTATTATTTCGGTTACTATGATGGCACTTGCTATGTGTGGAATGGCTGTGGGAACGTCAAAGACTGTACTGTTTGTGGCGATTGCTCTTGTTGGTTATGGTAACAGTAATGTCTTCTCAATGGTCTTTGCACGTGCTTTACAGAGTGTTCCAGATAAGCAGAACGAAGTGAGCGGATTGATGATTATGGGTCTTTTCGGTGGTACTATCTTCCCTCTCTTGATGGGATTTGCCAGCGATGGGTTCGGTCAAGTGGGAGCAGTTATTGTAATGGCGATAGGTGTACTCTACCTTTTTTCGTATATTCCAAAAATGAATAATAAATAAAACAGATATGAAACAGTTAATCGTTGGCCTCGGAGAGGCATTGTGGGATTGTCTTCCTGAGGGTAGAAAGCTGGGTGGCGCACCTGCAAACTTTGCTTATCATACAGGACAGTTTGGGTATGATTCGTTGGCTATTAGTGCTGTCGGAAATGACATCTTGGGTAAGGAAACCCTCGATGAATTCGGTAAAAAAGGTGTAAAGTACTTGATGCCAGAGGTGGATTATCAGACGGGAACGGTACAGGTAGAACTCGACAGTGAAGGTATACCTACTTATGACATCAAGGAGGGAGTAGCTTGGGATAACATACCATTTACTCCCGAGGTTGAAGAAGCAGCCAAGAACTGTCGTGCTGTATGCTTTGGCTCACTTGCACAGCGTAGTAGTGTAAGCCGCCAGACAATACAGAAATTCCTCGAAGCAACGCCAAAGGATTGTCTCAAGATATTCGATATCAATCTTCGTCAGAACTTCTATACAAAGGAGATTATCACTAATTCGCTCCAGCATGCCAATATCCTCAAGATTAATGATGAGGAACTTGTGTTGATTGGTCGTCTTTTCGGTTATCCAGGTCTTGATATAGAGAATAAGTGTTGGCTGCTTTTAGGAAAGTATCACCTTGATATGCTCGTGCTGACTTGTGGTGTCAATGGTTCGTATGTCTTTGCGCCAAACCTCAAGTCGTTCCAAGAAACGCCAGCGGTTGAGGTTGCTGATACCGTGGGGGCAGGTGATTCCTTTACGGGTGCTTTCACTTCAGCTATCCTTGCAGGCATGCCAATCACCGATGCTCATAAGTTAGCAGTGGAAGTTAGTGCGTATGTCTGTACGCAGAATGGTGCTATGCCAAAACTCCCTAAGGAACTATTAGACAGAATTAAGTAATTTATTCCTTTCTCTGATACGTGATATTGTTTCCGTGTGGGAAATATTTGTTTATCGTACGTATCTTAACAGGCAAGGGATAAGTGGCATTTAGATAAAGTACATGGTCCGAATTGATTGAGTGAAGAATAACTTTTCTCGATTAATTCGGGCTTTTTAGTGTGCCAGTATTAAAGTTCTTAATATGTAATTTATGCTCTCCTTTTCCATTAAATGCCTCTTCCTTCGATTTATTTTCATGAAAATAAATCTTTTTTTTCATGAAGATAAATATTTCTTTTCACGTAAATAATTATTTTTCTTTATGAAAGTAATTCGTAGTGAGTGTCAGGTTGTAGCTGTTTTTGTTGGAAATATATAATAAAAAATGGGATAGTATCAGCATGAAGCAGATACAATCCCATTTGATAAGTTAATCAACAGTAAAGAAGATGGTTTTAATCTTCCCAGATATTAGTTGTGTTTTGCTCGGTGAAAGGATTTTCCTTGCTTCCTGCTTCACCAGGACCACCTGTATCAATATCGTCTTGACTCTTTTCATTTGGACTACCTGTACTTCCAATACTTGCTGAGTCTGTTGTTTTGCTGTTACATATAAACTTCTCAGTAATAACGGCATGAATATCCGTCATTGGTTTTATATATTTTGTTTTCATCATGACTTTTCTTTGTTTAACGAACGATGTACTTCTTTCCATTAACGATGTAAACTCCCTGTGGCAATGCTTTCAGGTTAATTGTGCCCTGCTGTACGAGCTGTCCCGTAATGGTATAGACCTTTCCCTGCTGCATGTCGTGTACAGCTGGCATAACAGGAAGCGTGTCAATAGCAGTTGTTTGCCCGTCAATGCTTTCTAAATAATAGCTGATTGATGGCTTCGCATTCGCACCATTGTCCTTATTCATCAAGACGCAAGCCGTGTAAGGAGTCCATATTCCGCTGCCAGACTTAATCCACTTGTAAAAACCGTTCTTATATCTGGTCTCATCGTCACCTGAATAGTAATAATAAGAAAACTGCTGCAATGGCTTCGCATTTTCATAATTACCAATGAAAGTATAGGTAACACCGTCTGCAGTCTTTACAACCTTTTGAGCTTCCAAACTTTCCTGTTTCTCTTCTTGTTTCTTGATACCCACGATGGTTGTTTTCACACCCGTCTGCGTTCCCTTGTGCAGAGAAGGATGAATCATGTAAGGATGGTGAGCCTTTGTCTCTGTTACAGGCTGCTTAAATTTCAGTGTGACAATCTTGTCATTATTAGGCTTTGTTACAACTTCTACATCGGAGAACTCTACAACCTCAACTTTTGAACCGTATGCACTCTTGAGCTGCTGGGCTGTCATGTCAAATGGCAGACACATTGTGTACCACTTGCCGTCTACACGTTTGTTGTCATCCCATGTTTCATCTTTTATTTTGCCTGTAAGTGCGAAATTCCTCCAGCCTGCATAATCACCAGATGTTAAGGAAAACTTGCCATCTTCAGATGTAGGCCAGCAGCCACCATTCTCTGCAGCAACATTTTTTGTTGAACCTCCTAATGAACGTGAATTCTCATTTACATAGTTCTCGTATGCAGCTTCAGGATAATGTAGCATTGTGAAAAGCTTACCAGTCTCTTGATTTGTATAGAACTCTCGTTTTACAGGAGTGATATTGCCAGGATTGTCATATTTGAAATTACTTACAGTATAGGGACCAAAAGCTTGGTTTTCAGCTTTTGTGTTTGTTCCTAATACATATACATCTGTAAGTGCTTTGTTGTTTTGGAAAGCGAATGTCTCAATTTTCTCGACACTTGCTGGAATTGTAATTGTCTTCAGATTCTCGCATACGAAAGCATTTGCCTCAATTACTTTTAGCGTGTTAGGAAGGTGGATGGCTTCAATTGCTGCGCCAGAGAATGCACCATTACGGATATATTCAACTCCTTCTGGTAACACAATATCCTTTAAGGCTGAGCAACCAAAAAAAGCCTGGGTACCAATTTCTTTCCAACCATAGCCGAAGTCAACAGATGTGAGATTTGTACAACCCAAAAATGCTTGTCGCTCTATTTTGCTGTTGCCATTAGGGTTAACTTCACCAAGTTTAATAGTCTTTAGGGATTGTGGAAACGCCTGAACGCCTACATCAACGCTGCGATCTGCATTGTCAGGAATGATTACATTTTCTATTTTGCATGAGCCATCTCTAAGGCAGGCTTGTGGTATCTCTTTAGTTGTACGAGGGAAGGTAATAGTCTTCAGCTCGTCCATATACTTTAGATTGACCAGTTTGTCGTCATTTGTGAAGTTTGCGAACTCAAGATCAAGCGTGTTTAGGTTAGGAAAATTGTTCTCTTCTTCTGCCATACCACAGATGCGTTTCAAATCCTCACTGCTCATTGTTACTCCAGGTTTGGTGACAACTTTCAGCTTCGTGGTAGTCAGATAATCTTTTATTAGATCTGATGGCGTGTACTCGGCATATCGTCCTGATACTGGTGTGAACTCATTGTTAATGTCGCCAGATGCTTCGAGCGTGAAGACCACCGTCCCGTCAGCTTCTTTAGTTACATTTAGCTTTGCCCATGTTGACTGCAATGTAATGATTGACAAAGCCAACATTAAGATTAATCTTTTCATTTCTTTTGTCTGTTTTTTAATATTTATAGGTTACTTAAATCCAATAAATTATTCTGCAAGTTTCGACATGAAACTGCAGATTGTTGTTGTTTGATTGGATGTTTGCTGCGAATAGTCGCTTAAAATTATTTTGTAATATGTTTAATCTGCTGCAAAAGTATTATAATTATTTAATACTTCGGTTGTTATTCTTAAGTTTAATATAACTTAACATAAATATCTTTGATTTTAATAAAAGTAATAAAAGGTAACAATAAGTCTTTTGAAAAGCCAACAAGAGGCACATTATGATTTGCGTTTTCATTTTTTTTATGTAAGTTTGTAGATCCGTAGACATTACTACACGATGAAATCGGGGAAGACAAGCATCAAGAACCTAAAGTATAACATATCATTATATGAATCCGAACCTAACAAAGACACTTCTACCCATAGCTGCATTGGCTTGTGGACAAGTTAATGCAATGGTGCAGAAACACCAGCAACGACCAAACATTATATATATTATGTGTGATGATATGGGCTATGGCGACCTTGGTTGCTATGGACAGAAGTATATTCTCACACCGAATATCGACCGCATGGCAAAGGAGGGTATGCGCTTTACACAAGCGTATGCTGGTGCACCAGTGAGTGCTCCATCGCGTGCCTGCTTTATGACAGGACAGCATTCTGGACATACGGAAGTACGAGGAAACAAGGAATATTGGGCACCAAGCAAGCCTATCTATTATGGGAAAAACCGCGATTTCAGCGTTGTTGGTCAGCATCCATACGACCCAGAGCACGTTATTTTGCCTGAGATTATGAAAGACAATGGCTATCGCACGGGTATGTTTGGTAAGTGGGCTGGTGGTTATGAAGGTTCTGCATCAACTCCAGATAAGCGTGGGGTGGATGAGTTTTATGGTTATATCTGTCAGTTTCAAGCACATCTTTATTACCCAAACTTCCTCAATGAATATAGCAGGGAGCGTGGAGACAGTGCTGTTAAACGTGTTGTGATGCAGAACAATATTGACTATCCGATGTTTGGTGATCAGTATGCACAACGTAAAGACTACTCAGCCGACCTCATACATCAGCACGCTTTGAATTGGTTGAAGCGTCAGAACAAGGAAAAACCATTCTTTGGTATCTTCACTTATACGCTTCCCCACGCAGAGCTAACGCAACCCAACGACTCCCTCGTGGCTTTCTATAAAAAGAAGTTCTTTGAAGATAAGACTTGGGGAGGGCAGGAAGGCTCACGATATAATGCTGTAGAGCATACCCATGCACAGTTTGCTGCGATGATAACTCGCCTTGATGCGTATGTTGGAGAGATCCTTCGTACCTTAGATGAGCAAGGACTTGCAGAAAATACACTCGTCATCTTCACCAGTGACAATGGTCCTCATGAGGAGGGTGGAGCCGACCCAACCTTCTTCAATCGTGATGGTAAGCTGCGAGGACTTAAACGCCAGTGTTACGAGGGAGGAATTCGTATTCCGTTTATTGCCCGTTGGAAGGGACGTGTTAAGGAAGGAGTGACCAATGACTTGCCGTTTGCATTCTACGACTTGATGCCAACTTTCTGTGATGTAGCAGGTGTACGCAACTTCCCAAAACGCTATATTAATAAGAAAAAGACTATCGATTATTTCGATGGAATCTCTATTTTCCCAACCTTAATGAGCGATGAAAAGGCACAAAAATGCCACCCACACCTTTATTGGGAGTTTGCTGAAACCAATCAGATTGGTGTCCGTATGGGAGATTGGAAGCTCATTGTTATCCGTGGTGTACCACATCTTTACAACCTTGCAACAGACCTTCACGAAGATAAGGACGTAGCACAGGAACATCCAGAGCTTGTTGATCAGATGGTAAAGATTATCTATCAAGAGCATGTTGACAATCCGTTATTCCCGATTACAATGCCGATGGAAAGGGGAAAATAAGGCTTAAACAACTAAAAACTATTCTATATGAATCAAAACATTACAAAGGCAATCTTGCCGTTGGCGGCACTGTCGTGTGTCCACGGTAAGATGCTTGCGCAGGATGCGGCACGTCCTAACATCCTTTACATCATGTGTGACGACCACGCTATGCAGGCAATTAGTGCATATGGTAGTCCTATTTCGAAGTTAGCTCCTACACCAAACATCGATCGTTTGGCACAACGAGGAATGCTCTTTCGCAACTGTTTCGTGGAAAACTCATTGTCAACGCCAAGTCGTGCTTGCTTGATGACAGGACTCTACAGCCACCAGAATGGGCAAAGACAGTTGGCCGAGGGTATCGATACAACAAAGACTTTCGTCCCAGAGCTGATGCAGAAGGCTGGTTACGAGACTGGAATCGTAGGTAAATGGCACATGATGTGTCGCCCGAAGGGCTTCGATTACTATTATATCCTCGATGGTCAGGGAAAGTACTATAATCCAAATTTCTGCACAACAGGCAACTACGGCAAGTATAAACAGGAGATGGGGTATGCAACAACACTGACCACACAGCATGCAATAGAGTTTCTTGACCATCGACAGAAGGATAAGCCTTTCTGCTTGTATGTGCATCATAAGGCACCACATCGCAGTTGGTTTGCCGAGCCAAAGCATATCGGAATGTATGATGGGGTAGACTTCCCATTACCAAAAACCTTCTGGGATAACTATGAGAATCGCGGTTCGGCAGCTAAAACACAGAAGATGAATATTGAGAAAGATATGGAGTTAATCTTAGACTTCAAGATTCCAGAGCTTCTCGATACATCAGACGTGGAGAGTATGGCTTCATATGCAGGTTTGATGGGCGAACTTGGTCGTATGACAGCAGCACAAAGAATGGCATGGGAAAAGTATTATATGCCAAGAAACCGCCGTTTTATCGAGGCGAAACTCTCAGGAAAAGACCTCGCAGTGTGGAAGTATCAGAATTATATTCGTGACTATATGTCTGTCATTGCTTCGGTAGATGAGAGTGTTGGTCAGCTGTTAGATTATCTTAAGGCACATGACTTGGATAAGAATACTGTGGTTATCTATACCTCAGATCAAGGTTTCTATATGGGTGAGCATGGATGGTTTGATAAGCGATTCATGTATGAGGAGTCTTTACACACCCCACTTATCATTAGCTACCCAGGTCATATCAAAGAAGGAGTAGAGAATACTGATATGGTACAGAATATTGACTTTGCACCGACTTTCCTTGCTTATGCCGGTGTACAACAGCCCAAGGAGATGACGGGTAAGCCACTGCAGCCGCTGCTTGCAGGTAATAAGCCAAAGAACTGGCGTAAGGATTTATATTATCACTACTACGATTATCCTACTTATCACCTTGTTCGTAAGCACGATGGTGTACGTAATGATCGCTACAAACTTATCTATTTCTATGGTAAGGGCGGTATGCGTGCCGTGGAGGAGAATAAGTATCAGAAGATTCCGGGTACGAGTGAGTATAACTGTCTGAAGTATTTGAATGCTACACACTACTTCAACGATGATGCTGATGTAAGCTATTACGAGCTTTATGATCTGCAGAATGACCCTGATGAGTTGAATAATATCTACGGAAAGAAGGGTACGGAGAAGGTAACAAAGCAGCTGATGAAGCGTTTGAATGATTATCGTAAAGAACTGAAAATAGATGAATACTAAATAGCCTTTTGCTTGGTTCGTTTAGAACTTATAAGTGTTAATGGCATGATAGAGGGTCAAGTCAATTCTTTCCTTAGTGTGATTTTAGGAAAAGATAGACTTGACTCTCTTTTTGATTTGTTACTATTGGAGAAGAAAGTGCAAACGTCTTTATTGCTGTATCATAACAATAAAGGTGTATTTAGCCTGTGGAAGCCTTCTTTTTAACCTTGAATTAGGGAGATATTTATGCTCCGCACCAATGGTGCGGAGGCTTAACACCAATGGTGCGGAGGGCTAACACGAATGGTGCGGGGCATTAGTATAGCGAGTATCTATCACCTTTAGAAAGGAAAGACAAGACAAGAAAAAGGGATACACAGCCTGTGTATCCCTTTGTTATATTGTGTATAATTCAATCAAATTCTAATGAATCAAATTGGGGTTATCCCATTGAAGGATAAGGTTAGAATAGGTTTAGAAACTCTTCAACCATGCCTTCAAGTCCATCATCATCTCCTCATGATAGCGGAAGCCAATCTTGCTACCCCAACCGTGGCCGCCACCAGGATAAACGTGGAGCGAACCACGAACGTCATTGCGGTACAACTCTGTGTAGAAGTTTACACCATTAGCTGGTGGAACAGTATCGTCGTCGTCGCTGAGTGCAATGAAAGTGCGTGGAGTCACACGGCTTACGTTCATGTCAGCACTGTATTTCTTCTCGTCACGCTTGCTTGGATTTTTACCAAGGAAGTTCTGACGACTTCTGTCGTGTCCGTAACCTTCCATCATTGATATAACTGGATAGAAGAGAATTTGGAAGTTAGGCTTTGCCTCACCCTGACTTCTTGTTGCGATAGTTGCAGCGAGGTGGCCACCAGCAGAGAATCCCATGATACCAACATCATTACGATTAATCTTCCAGCTTGTTGCATTCAAGCGTACAAGTTTCATCGCCTGTTCAGCGTCAGATACTGGAACTTCTGGCTGACCATGTGGCATACGATACTTCAAAACGATAGCTGCAATACCTTGGTTCTGGAAGAATTCTCCCCAATCGTAGCCCTCTTTCTCCATAGAAAGCGTCTCGTATGCACCACCCGGACAGATAACTACGGCACGACCAGTAGCTTGTTTCTCCATAGGAAGGAATACGCGAACCTTGGCAGAGTCGTTTGGATCACCATTATCGTAAGGTGGACGTCCATTATAAAGTTTAATGTCGAAGACACTTTGAGCCGACATTGTCATAGTGGCAGTGGCCAACCCCATTACGAGGAAAAGTTTTTTTAAATTCATTCTATTCTCAGTTTATTTGTTTTGTTCGTTTATCCCCTCTCTTTTTCTACGATATTTGGGTAGATAATTGATTTACAGAAAACAACACGTTACTGTAACAAGAAGAGGAATAAATCGTGTGATTTTGAACATGTAGTTGCAAAGTTAACAAAAAGATACGATTTCAATAGTAGATGTTTAGAGTTTTTAGTATATTTGCAAGCAGAAATAATAAAAGGTATAGAGTATAAACGAATTTTAATAATTTCGTATGACTGTTAACAACTACCTTTTAGTTAGCTTTTTAAATGGTTACATCAATGTTCAAGAACAATATACAATCTCAAGATGCACGTATTAGATAAATTTCGGTATTGCCCCGTATGTGGAAGTAAACACTTTGTTGAACAGAATGAAAAAAGCAAACGCTGCGAGAGCTGTGGCTTTGAGTATTTCTTAAATCCAAGTTCTGCAGTCGCAGCATTTATTCTGAATGAGCAAGGAGAACTGCTTGTTACACGTAGGAAGTTTGAGCCTGGACGTGGAACATTGGACCTCCCTGGTGGTTTTTGTGATATTGGGGAGACGATTGGCGAGGCACTGATACGTGAGGTAAGAGAGGAAACCAACCTGACAGTCAAGGAAAAACATTACTTTTGTTCGCTTCCGAATAAGTATCGGTATAGTGAATTTGATGTTCCAACACTTGATGCTTTTTTTGTTTGTAAGGTAGAGGATGAGACTGTATTAAAGGCTGCTGACGATGTAGAAGAGGCAATGTGGCTTCCTTTGTCAGAGGTTCACACAGAGCAGTTTGGGCTCCGTTCTATTCGTCAGGCACTATATGATTTCCTGCAAATGGAGTCGAAAAACTTAAAAAAGTAGAAATTTTGCCTATTATATAAGGTGTAAGCAAAAAGTTTAAGTACTTTTGCGTCCTTGAAAAAATGTACAAGATTGATTATGCAAGAAAACTTGGTAATAGTAGAGAGCCCGGCAAAGGCTAAGACCATAGAGAAGTTTCTCGGTAAGGATTATAAGGTGATGTCATCTTATGGACATATCCGTGACTTGAAGAAAAAGGAACTTAGCATTGATCTCGACACGTTAAATCCTGACTACGAAATCCCTGATGAGAAGAAGAAAGTAGTCAGCGAACTGAAGAAGAGTGCAAAAGCTGCCGATAAGGTTTGGTTAGCTTCCGATGAGGACCGCGAGGGAGAGGCTATCAGCTGGCACCTTTGCGAGGTTTTGGGATTGGATGAGGATAAAACGAATCGTATTGTTTTCCATGAGATTACCAAGCCAGCTATATTGAAAGCTATCGAGTCACCACGTCGTTTGGATATGAATCTTGTGAACGCACAGCAGGCTCGTCGTGTACTCGACCGCTTGGTTGGCTTCCGTCTTTCACCAGTGTTGTGGCGCAAAGTAAAGCCTGCTTTAAGTGCAGGACGTGTGCAGAGCGTAGCTGTTAGATTGATTGTTGAGCGTGAACGCGAGATACAAAACTTCAATTCAGAGCCTTACTACCGCTTGAATGCAGTCTTTGCTGTGACCAGTGAGGACGGTTCAAAGAATGAAGTGAAGGCTGAGTTGAGCAAGCGTTTTAAGACACATGAGGAAGCATTAGCGTTCCTTGAACTGTGTAAGACTTCAAAATTCAAGGTTTCATCGATTGCTAAGAAGCCTTTGAAGCGTACTCCAGCTCCTCCATTTACCACCTCAACCCTCCAGCAGGAAGCTGCAAGAAAGCTCGGATTTACCGTAAGTCAGACGATGATGGTTGCCCAAAGATTGTACGAGGCGGGTCGTATAACTTACATGCGTACTGATAGTGTGAATCTTTCAGCATTGGCTATCGAGGGCTGTAAGACAGAGATTGAGCGACTCTATGGAGCAGATTATGGTAAAGTAAGAAAGTATCAGACGCACAGTAAGGGTGCTCAAGAAGCACACGAGGCTATCCGTCCAACTTATATCGATAATGTTTCTATCGAAGGAACAAGCCAGGAAAAGCGTCTGTATGACCTTATTTGGAAACGTACGATTGCATCACAGATGGCGGATGCAAAGATAGAAAAGACCACAGTGAATATATCACTTGAGTCAGAAGAAGGCAAGAATACCACCGATTTACAGTTTATTGCGAATGGTGAGGTAGTAGCTTTCGAAGGTTTCTTGAAGGTATATCACGAGTCAACTGACGATGACGAAAACAGTGAGGAGTTCTCACATGCACTCCCAGTAATGCATGAAGGCGAAGAGTTGGAACGTCGTGAAATCGTGTCAACAGAGCGTTATTCACAGGGACCAAACCGCTACACGGAAGCGAGTCTTGTGCGTAAACTTGAAGAACTCGGTATCGGTCGTCCTTCAACTTACGCCCCAACAATCTCAACGATTCAGCAGCGTGAATACGTGCAGAAGGGAGATCGCAAGGGTGAAGAACGTAAGTATGCTGTTGACTCATTGCTTGGTTTGAAGATTACCTCTAAGACAAAGAAGGAGATGGCAGGTGCTGATAAGGGTAAACTTATCCCAACCGACATCGGTATTGTTGTAAACGACTTCCTTATGGGTAACTTCCCTGACATCATGGATTACAACTTTACCGCTAAGGTTGAGCAGGAGTTTGATAAAATTGCAGAGGGAAAAGCAGAGTGGAATAAGGAGATGAAAACCTTCTACCAGAGCTTTGAACCAGAGGTGGAGAAGGTTATGAATGCCCGTTCTGAGCATAAGGCTGGTGAACGCGAACTTGGTCTTGACCCTGCAACAGGCAAACCTGTGTTCGTAAAGATTGGTCGTTTCGGTCCTGTGGTACAGATTGGTAGTGCTGATGATGAGGACAAACCACGTTTCTCACAGCTCCCATCTGATAAGAGTATGGAAACCATTACCCTTGATGAGGCTTTGGAATTGTTTAAGTTGCCACGTAACCTTGGACAGTTTGAGGGTACAGATGTCGTAATTGGAGCTGGTCGATTTGGTCCTTATGTGCTTCATGATAAGAAGTACACATCGCTGCCAAAGGAGGAAGATCCACTCACTATCAGTCTTGATGCGGCTATCAACCTTATTCAGAAGAAGCGTCTGCAAGATGCACAGCGTCACTTAAAGACCTTCGAAGAAGATGCTAAGATGGAGGTGATGAATGGTCGTTACGGTCCTTATATCGCTTATGATGGTAAGAACTACCGTATGCCAAAAAACCTTCATGATAAGGCTGCCGAGCTTACTTATGAGCAGTGTATGGACATTGTAAAGAATGCTCCGGAACCAAAGCGTAAGAAGTAAGTGAATATAGACTCACCTATAAGGGAAAGGAAGACATCCACCACGTAGTCTGATGATAACAGACTATAGGGTGGATGATAAATATATCGTGAGTATGACAGAGCATACAGAAGAATATAAACCGCTTCGCATTATTCTCATTGGTTATATGGGTGCGGGCAAGACGACCGTAGGCAGAGCCTTGTCAAAGGAGTTGAACATTCCGTTCTACGACTTAGATTGGTACATAGAGAGCCGAATGCGTAAGACGGTGAAGCAAATCTTCGATGAAAGGGGAGAGGAAGGCTTCCGTATGATAGAGCAGTCAATGCTTCACGAAGTGGCTGAATTTGAGAATGTCATTATCTCTTGTGGGGGTGGAACTCCATGTTTCTTTGATAATATGGAGTATATGAATGGACAGGCTGAGACGGTCTATTTGAAAGCAGAGACTGATGTTCTGTACAAGCATCTGCTGATGGGGAAGTCCGTACGACCCCTCTTACTCAATAAGACAGCTGATGAAGTAAACCTGTTTATTCGTGAACAAATAAAGCATCGCGAACCTTTTTACACAAAGGCTAAGCACGTTCTTGACGTGAGTCTTATGGATAGTTACGACAAGATACAGATTTCGGTTAATCAACTTTGCCAACTATTAAAGTTGAATAAAGCCAACAGTCTGAAATAAAATAGCTATTAATAGATAGTTAGAAACCAAATGCTCAAAGCAAATAATTGATTAATTCAAGATTATATATAGGGACAGAAGAATAGAAATGAAAAAGTGGACGATTGAAGATTCTCAAGAGTTGTACAACATCTCAGGGTGGGGTACATCTTACTTTGGTATTAACGAATCGGGTGATGTGTATGTAACGCCTTGTAAGGATAATACACAAGTTGACTTACGTGACGTTATGGACGAACTCGCCCTGCGTGATGTGACACCTCCAGTGTTGCTCCGTTTCCCCGATATTCTCGATAACCGTATCGAGAAAACATCCTCTTGCTTTGAGAAAGCAAGGAAGGAATATGACTTCAAAGCAGAGAACTTCATCATCTATCCTATTAAGGTAAACCAGATGCAGCCGGTAGTTGAGGAGATTATCTCCCATGGACGTAAGTTCAACTTGGGCTTGGAAGCAGGCTCAAAGCCAGAGTTGCACGCTGTGATTGCCGTACAGTGTCAGAGCGATTCGCTCATTATCTGTAACGGATATAAGGACCAGAGCTATATTGAACTGGCTCTGTTAGCACAGAAGATGGGTAAGCGTATCTTCATTGTAGTGGAGAAACTCAATGAAATCGACCTTATCGCACGTGCTGCAAAGAAGTTGAATGTAAAGCCAAACCTTGGTATTCGCATCAAACTTGCATCAAGTGGCTCTGGTAAGTGGGCTGATAGTGGTGGCGACGCTTCTAAGTTTGGTCTTACTTCTTCTGAACTCTTGCAGGCTTTAGAGACTCTCGACAACAAGGGATTGCACGATTGTTTGCATCTTATCCACTTCCATATCGGTTCACAGATTACGAAGATTCGTCGTATTCAGACAGCTCTCAACGAGGCTGCACAGTATTATGTGAACCTCAGAAAGATGGGTTATAACGTTGATTTCGTTGACTGTGGCGGTGGTTTAGGTGTCGACTACGATGGTACCCGTTCTGCAAGCAGCGAGAGTTCTGTCAACTATAGTATTCAAGAATATGTCAACGACTGCGTCTATACCTTTGTTGATGCAGCCAATAAGAACGATATTCCACATCCAAACATCATCACCGAGAGCGGTAGAAGTCTTTCTGCTCACCACTCAGTCCTCGTGATTGATGTGCTTGAAACTGCCTCTCTGCCTGAGATGTCAGAGGATTTCGAGGCAAAGGATACCGACCATCAGTTGGTAAAAGACCTCTACGATATCTGGGATAATCTTGATTCTCGTAATATGTTAGAGGACTGGCACGATGCTGAACAGATTCGTGAGGAGGCGTTAGAGTTATTCTCTCATGGCTTAGTAGACCTAAAGACACGTGCTGAGATTGAGGCAATGTATTGGAGTGTATGCCATGAAATCAATAATTTGGCAAAGAATATGAAGCATGTGCCTGATGAGTTGCGCAATATGGATAAGCTTCTTGCAGATAAATATTTCTGTAACTTCTCTCTCTTCCAGTCTCTTCCAGACAGTTGGGCGATTGATCAACTCTTCCCTGTAATGCCGATCCAACGACTCAATGAGCGTCCATCACGTAACGCTACATTGCAAGATATCACCTGTGATAGCGACGGTAAGATTTCAAACTTCGTTGCAATGGGTCGCAGTAGTCACGTTCTTCCTATCCACGCATTGAAGAAGAATGAGCCTTATTACCTCGGTGTCTTCCTTGTTGGAGCTTATCAAGAGATTTTAGGTGATATGCACAACCTCTTTGGTGATACCAATGCCGTACATGTCTCAGTAAAGGATGGTAGTTATCATATCGATCAGATCTTTGATGGTGAGACGGTAGAAGAGGTATTGGAGTATGTTCAGTACAATCCAAAGAAGCTCGTTCGTCAACTCGAAATATGGGTGACAAAGAGCGTAAAGCAGGGTAAGATTTCACTTGAGGAGGGTAAAGAGTTCCTCAGTAACTACCGCAGCGGACTCTACGGTTACACCTATTTGGAGTAAGCTAAATTCCTCTTAGAAGAGTAGGGTAGCTGTAGTCATATCATAGAATTATCATTGACAATCTGTAGGGGCGCATAGCTCGTGCGTCAATCATGAACATTTCGTTTCGGACGCATGTGCTGTGCGTCCCTACGTTTATTAATACAGTGCGTCAAAATATGGTGTTCAAGTAGGTTATAAGGTATGTCTACCCTGCTGTTTATCCTCGTTCTTTCTAAAAGAAGCGTGCTTTTACCGAATTATTTTCATGATAATAAATATTTTTCTTCACGAAAATAAATATTTTTCTTCATGATAATAAATAATTATTTTCATGAAAATAATTCAGAGTAAGTGGACTTCAACGTGAGAGAGAATACTAAAAAATGGCTTTATGTACACATGATAGTATCCTTAAAGAGGGTTGTGAGAGTTGATGAATAGCCGAATTAAGGGCTTATCAGTTAAGTGTTTATAGAGCAGTAAAGGTCAATAACAATCAATAATCATAATTCTAACGTAGAGATGAGAATGCCTTTCGAATAATAGTGGGTTAAGGAAGTAAACACAATTACGAGTATGGAGTTATGTATTATGAGTTAAACTAATGGATATACTATCGCAAGACATAATGTATTTACCAGGTGTGGGACCACATCGTAAGGAGATTCTGGGCAAAGAACTTGGAATCCATACTTATCGTGACCTACTGGAATACTTCCCTTACAAATATGTTGACCGTACAAAGTTATATCTTATTTCAGAGCTTTCGCAAGATATGCCGTTTGTGCAAATCAAAGGAAGAATCCTCAGTTTTGAGGAAACTGAGATGGGAAAACGTAAGAAACGTATCGTTGCACACTTCACCGATGGACATGGCGTCTGTGATATTGTATGGTTTAATGGTACGAAGTATATCTATCAGAACTATCAAGTAAACAAGGAATATATTATCTTTGGCAAGCCTACCTTCTTTAATGGTAGGTTTCAGTTTACGCATCCTGACATTGATGATGCTTCTCAGTTGCAGCTCAATGACATGGGTATGCAACCCTTCTATGTCACAACAGAGAAGATGAAGAAGGCTGGTATCACTTCACGTGCTGTGGAGAAACTGACAAAGATGTTGATTAGTAAGCTTACTGAACCTTTAGAAGAGACACTCCCACCCTTCATTACAACCCATTTGCATCTCATCTCACGGGATGCTGCTATGCGCAAGATTCATTATCCAAAGTCGGTTGATGACACCCAGCGCGCCCGTGTACGTCTGAAGTTTGAAGAACTCTTCTACGTACAACTTAACATTCTTCGCTATGCCAGCGACCATCGTCGCAAATACCGAGGCTATATATTCAATAGGATTGGAGCACAGTTTAATTGGTTCTACTCCCATAACCTGCCTTTTGAACTTACTGGAGCGCAGAAAAGAGTGATGCATGAGATACGTGCAGACATGGCAAGCGGACGACAGATGAACCGTTTGTTACAGGGCGATGTAGGCTCAGGAAAGACCCTTGTAGCGCTGATGTCTATGCTTATAGCTATCGACAATGGCTATCAGGCTTGTATGATGGCACCTACGGAGATACTTGCAGAGCAACATCTCCAGACGATTAAGGAATTTCTCAAGGGAATGAACTTGCGTGTAGAGCTGTTGACGGGTATCGTGAAGGGTAAGAAACGACAAGAAGTATTAGATGGACTCATCGACGGTTCTATTAATATTGTTGTAGGAACGCACGCCATTATAGAGGATAAAGTGCAGTTCCAGCACCTCGGTATGGCTGTTGTCGACGAGCAACACCGTTTCGGTGTGGAGCAACGCGCTAAGCTATGGAGTAAGAGTGAGAATCCCCCACACGTATTGGTGATGACAGCTACGCCTATACCACGTACGCTTGCGATGACCATCTATGGCGACCTTGATGTCTCTATTATCGACGAGTTGCCACCAGGACGTAAGCCAATACAGACGATTCACAAGTATGATGACCAAATGGCGAGCCTTTATAGTGGTATAAGACAGCAAATCAACTTAGGGCGCCAAGTGTATATCGTCTATCCACTTATCAAGGAAAGCGAGCGTATGGACCTCAAAAACCTTGAGGATGGCTTTGAGGCTATGCAAGATATCTTCCCTGAATTCCAGCTAAGTAAGATTCATGGAAAGATGAAGGATAAGGAAAAAGAAGCCGAGATGCAGAAGTTTGTCAGTGGACAAACACAGATACTCGTTGCCACAACAGTGATAGAGGTAGGAGTAAACGTGCCTAATGCAAGCGTAATGGTTATTCTCGATGCCCAGCGTTTTGGGCTTTCTCAACTCCATCAGCTGCGTGGTCGTGTTGGTCGTGGTGCTGAACAGAGTTATTGTATCCTTGTTACCAACCACAAACTAACCAAGGAAACCAGAAAACGTATTGATATTATGTGCGATACAAATGATGGTTTTGAAATTGCAGAAGCCGACCTTAAGTTGCGTGGACCTGGTGATCTGGAAGGTACACAGCAAAGTGGTATAGCCTTCGACCTTAAAATTGCCGATATAGCTCGTGATGGACAGATTGTTCAGATGGCACGAGAAGAGGCACAAAAGATTATCGACGACGATCCAACATGTCAAAAAATAGAATATAACATGCTCTGGGAGAGACTTAAAGCGTTAAGAAAGACTAATATAAACTGGGCTGCTATTTCATAGAAAATAACACCACAAAATTAGCCTCAAACGCCCTGTTTTAGCGACTTGACATAAATCATGTGGAGGCGAAAATACGTATTATTCCTTTGTTAAACAGGCTAAAAAAATAGCTAAGGTGCAATTTATTCTATATTTTTTCGTTATCTTTGCGAAGTCTTTCGGTAAAAAGTTTCGTACTTTTATGAAGTTTATCAACGACTTAACCGATAGAAAGGGATATGAAAATCTGTCCCGTGTCGCAAGGCATCCAAGTGTAGAAATAAAATAACTTGATTATGACTTTTAAGAAAATAGTTAGGACTTTTGCTCTAACATCTCTCTTAACTTTGACAGCCCATTCAGCAAATGCCCAAGACTTGCTTGCCCGTCAAGCACCAATTGACCGCCGTGCAAAAGCATTAGACACAATGGTTATTAATCGTCTTCGCGAAGCTGAGGAAATCGAAGAGCCTTCATCTGAACTCTATAATGATTGGGATAACAATTATGCACACCGTGGAGGTAACCTCCCAGATGTATACAAGATTGATCTTCGTGGCTTCCATATGCCAACACCAAGCCGTGTGATTACAAGTAACTTCGGACGCCGTTGGGGTCGTCGTCACCAAGGATTGGATATTAAAGTGTATATTGGCGATACTATTCGTGCAGCCTTCTCTGGTAAGGTTCGTGTAGTAAAATACGATGGAAACGGATATGGTAAGTATATTGTTATCCGCCATAATAATGGACTTGAAACCATTTATGGTCACCTTTCAAAGCAAATAGTAAGTCCAAACCAGACTGTTCGTGCTGGGCAGCCTATCGGATTAGGTGGTAATACTGGTCGTTCTACAGGTTCTCACCTTCACTTCGAAACTCGTTTGGCAGGTGTGGCTTTGAATCCAGCACTCTTCTTCGACTTTGCTAACCAAGATGTTACTGGCGACTACTATGTATTCCATCGCAACACTGTAGCGCAAGAGTCAGAGCGTGCAACAGCCGTTCGTGGTACTTCTTCAAGCCTTGGTTACTCTCGTGAGAACATTCAGGGCAAAGGCAACCAAAGTCATAGTTCACGTCAGGAAAGAAACTACAACACTGATTTCTCAAGTCATACTCCACGTAATGAGGCAAGTGCTGATAATGGAAAGATTTTCTATCACAAGGTTGCTAATGGTGAAACCTTAGAAACGATAGCCAAACAACATGGCATCAGTATCGAACAGTTGTGCCGTCAGAACCGCATAGGCAGATTGACGCGAGTATCAGAAGGACAGCTACTCTCGATTACGAAGTAAAGATTTAACCCACCATACAAACAGCTCCGATGGACATAGTCTATCGGAGCTGTTTTCGTTTATAGTCTTTTCTGTTTATAAGAACAAAGGGAAAGAGAATTAAGTCGGATATGGAGTAAACTCAAAGCGAGCTTACTTCCCGAACACTTGATTCATTACATTAGCAGGTGGGCGCTGATTCTCCAGCTCGTTCTTCATAAAGTCCATATAAGGCGCTACATGCTGGAAGAACTGATAATACCCCTTGCAGAGATAGTTAAGGCCAGGATTGCCGTAACAATCGCGAATAAAACGATTCTTCGGGCACTCTCCATGGCAAGCAAACTGATACTTGCACTCCTTACACTGTTGTGGAAGAAGTCTATACTTCATCTTGGAAAAGTCCTTCTGTCGGTCGCTATTCATCATCTCATAGATGGTATGCTGCGATAAGTTGCCAAGTTTATGTTCCGGATAAACGAAGTGATCACATGAATAGACGTCACCATTATACTCCATAACGCCGGCATGACCACACTCTTTAGCCATGGTACAAATACCTGGTGCAACGCCAACCCAATTTGCTAAAGTGGCATCAAAAAGCTGTATATAGTATTCGCCTACATCATGGTGTACCCACTCATCGAAGATAGTACAGAGGAAATTACCCCATTGTTCAGCCGTGACAGAGAAGTCGGTTAGCTCACCACCTTCCTGCATTCCTGGTGCTAAGGTTAGCCCATCTGTACGTTTAACAATACGCTCTACGATAGGTGTAAACTGTATATAACGGCAGCCAATCTCCTTGAAGAAGTGATAAAAGTCTAACGGATAGTCTGCATTAAAGTCGTTGACAACGGCGAGTGCATTCCATTCAACCCCATGTTTATTCAATAAGTCTATACCTTTCATCACCTGATGAAAGGAAGGCTTACCCATTGCGTTGCGGCGATACTCGTCATGGAACTCTTGTGGACCATCAATAGAGACACCCACAAGGAAGTTGTTTTCCTTGAAGAAACGACACCACTCATCGTTTAGTAGAATACCATTTGTCTGAATGCTATTGTCTATCTGACGACCACGAGCGTAATAACGCTGCAGTTCCAACGCACGACGATAGAACGAGATAGGACGCATCAGTGTCTCACCGCCATGCCATGTGAAGAGTACTTGTGGCGTTGTCTGTGCCTCGATGTATTCCTTGATGAATTTCTCAAGTAACGCATCGGTGATAACATGATTCTTATTATCGTCATATAGCTTACTCTTCTCCAAGTAATAACAATACTTACACCGCAGGTTACAAAGCGAACCAGCTGGCTTCAGCATGATATACATGGGATGACTAAAGGGATCAATGGTATTCATAATAATCTTGTTTCGGGTGGCAAAGGTAGTCAATTATTTACTAATGGCAAAACATTCTATATGACTTATTAAGTCCTTGCCTGCCATTGACCCATGAGCTCTCTCTCTTAAGAATAGGTAAATACGACTTCGTATAGCCGTATTTTGCGGGGTGTTTAGTGGCTAACATCCATGGTGTTTACCAACCGCACCACACGTGCTAAGCCTTAACACGATATGTGCGAAGCATCCGCACATCATGTGCGAAGCAATAATAGAGTGATAGAAAGCGGAAAGAAGACTTCATTAAGCTTGTTATAATATGTTGTGATGGTAATAGAATTAACTGATAGAAAGACAGGTTTACTGAATAAGAAACATGAAAAAATGTTCCAAGACTATTGACCGCAAACGGTCTTAGCCTTGGAACACGCCATATATAGTGTGAAACGAAATCTTACTTAGAGGTTGTCGTGTCTGGTTTAAAGGAGTCTGAGATTCCTTTACCTAATTTCTTAAAGAACTTCTTGCCATCGGCACCAATCTTACGGGTTACCTCTCCCATAGTCTTGGTTTCACGTTTAATCACCTTACCCATGCCACGTGAGAAAGTTTTAAAGCCGTCTCTAACCTCCGTTTCGCCAGATTCATTGTTGTCTGGTAGCGGTGCATAGGTTGAGTTATTACTATTTGCATTGCCATTGTTGGAAGTCTTAGGCTTTGATACATTAGAAGAATTCGTAGCCTTTGAATTGCGATTGGCTTGCTTCGCTGCAGCCTGCTTATTTGCTCTTACCATGCCTGGTGATGCTCCAGCAATACCACTATACTCTGTTTGCGCTGATACCGAGAGGCACAGCAGCAACAAAGCTACTAACATTTTAATTCTCATTCTTTCCATTTTCGTACGTTTTGTTAGGTGAAGAGGACAGAGCGTGAACTTGCTCTAAACATCCCCATAATAATACTACTTACTGATAAAACGATTTTATAGCGCAGAAATTGCCGCCCTTAACAATCAATAGGACGTATTAAGGGCATTTAAACCAAAGGAAGTCTACCTATTTTATTAAACTACGTACGGCAAACCATGCATGAAGGAGGATTGTTTGAATCAGTCCATAGTGCTTACACATCACATCAAAACGCTCTCGGAGCGACTCTTTGTGATGACGGGTTGTTTGTCCTTCTCGTACATAATTTGCTACAACGGCATGGATATTGCGCAAAAGGAGTTGCTGACGTTCGCCCTCTTTCATGACACGTATACACCAATCTACATCTGCTGAATAGCGATAAGTTGTATCATATAATAGTGAACGAGCGATGTCTAAGCGAGCATAAAATGCTTGATGGCATACCAACATACCATAACGGAAAGAACGCCATGTGAGTCGTTCTGATGGACTTAGCCTGCGGTGGCTAATAAAGTTGCCCTTTTCGTCAATGATGTCTGTATCGCCAAAGAGGACGGCAGGGAGTTCCTCACCATCTCCAACAACTGCAGCAAGTACCACCTTGTCTAATGTATCGGGATTAGGGAAGCGGTCACCTGCATTCATAAAGACAATATAATCGCCAGTAGCTTGCTGTAAGCCTTTATTCATTGCGTCATAAAGTCCTTCGTCTGGCTCGCTTTGAATACGTACGACATGCTCATTTTCAGCCTCGTCAGACAGCTGCTGATAGGCTTTGGCAATCTCTAAAGTGTCGTCTGTTGAGGCTCCATCAATGATGATATGTTCGACATGGGGATAGTCCTGCATGAGCACACTGTCAAGTGTCGGTTGCAGAACCGAAGCTGCATTATAGGTTATAGTGACTACTGAAAATGTGATCATAATCGGAAATTCTTATAGGCGAGTGCCTCATTATATACTTCAAGATATTGCATTGCGACGCTACGTTGTGAATAACAGCGCAGTACTTTCCCCACAGCTGCTTCTGAAAGGGCTGTGTAGTCGGACTCATTAAGCACCCAGTGTATGCCCTTTGCAAGGTCGTCTGCATTGCGTTCTGCCGCTACATAGCCATTCTTACAATGGTCAATCATTTCAGGTATTCCTCCAACCTTAAAGCCTATCGAAGGTACACCACATGCCATTGCCTCCATAATAGTATTAGGGAGGTTCTCTGACAAGGATGGTAAGACAAACACGTCACAAGCATTATAGACATCAACTATCTGTTGGGTGTCATTGACATAACCCAACTCACAGACTTCAAAATCGAACTCCTCCCTAAGATCTTCTGCATGTCCTCCGAGTATAGCCACGGCAGTGTTGTCCACCATCTCTGGGTATTTCGTAGCCAATTGGTGGCATGCTTCGACAAGATAAGAAATACCCTTATTTACATTTGTTACTCGTTGTGAGGCGAAAAGGATTATCTTTTTATTCAAAGGGAGCCCTATCTTTATACGTGCCTGCTTGCTGTCGGCAGGATGGAAAACGTGTGTATCAATGGGATTAGGGATAGAACGCACCTGTTGACCAGCGAGGATCACACTCTTGCGGGCCTCTTTCTCAAGCCACTTGCTACATGTAACAAACATGACGTTACGCCCTTCAAGCATCTTCTTCTTACGTTCTAAGACCCGATGAGATAGGTCGTTTGTAGAGCCACCATTGGGTAACAAGCGACAATTACCACATGCTGACTGATAACGAAGACAGTTTAATGTAATATGACAAATGCCTGTTGCGGGCCAAATATCATGCATTGTCCACACGACAGGCTTCCCACTTTCAAGAATCTTACGGATACCTTTCAGCGAGAGCATGCCCTGATTAATCCAAGACAAGTGTATGATGTCAGCCTCCTTGAACTCACGAAGCTTCGTAATGTCCGTTCCAGTGTTTGCTAAGTCTATCTCAAAGAGATGGTTCCGAGAGAAGTTAAGATTCCAATATACGCAGAAACGCTCCCATAACAAGTTCCATTGGTTACGCCATTCATGCCCAAGACTGACCACAGTGATGTCATCTGTCAGTTTATCTCGTACTAACATCTTTGCCTTAACTCCGTTGTTATTCAGAGCATCTTTGAGTCGGTTGGCTGCAACAGCAGCCCCACCCGTTTTCTCACTGGTATTTACAATCAGAATTCTCATTAACTTTTCCTTTGCAGCAAAGTTACAAGAAAACCAAGAAAAAGCCAAGAAAAGTAGCTAAATATTGATTGTTTGCGCACACAAAGAGTTGATATGAATCAAGAAAAGGTTGTTTTTAATATAAAAGACCATCGAACAGTTGCACAGAAGACGAAAACCTTCTACCTTTGCATCGTCAAAAGGTTAATAGATTGTTTAGGTTAGTAGTAATAGATTTAGGTTTTTAGTT
>ERZ772779.123-NODE-123-length-37044-cov-14.248966_pt1 | contig 37044 bp, 53 predicted proteins | sample MGYA00511360_ERZ772779 | MGnify/ENA primary metagenome ERZ772779 (study PRJEB29015, sample SAMEA2738112) | human oral metagenome | biome: human oral; feature: human-associated habitat; material: saliva | place: China | collected 2231 ...
CTACCCCAATTTAAAGGACAGGTCATTGATGGTTCGTTTTCAGTTAGTGTGGTGGTGCAGATGACACAAAAGGCGAACCTTTTCCAATATGTCAATCATAGATACCCACTTCGACTGATCATGCCTATATAATATAAAAGAGCCTATCAATAGTTGGTAGGCTCTTATTTTATAATTCGAAGGTGCTGCGAATTAATTCGGACACATTCATATCTTTGCTCTGTGCAATTTCCTTCAATTTAGAAAACTCTGCATCATTAAGAGATATTACTCTCTGCTTTCTACGATTTTCTTTGCCTACTGTGATAGGCGCTCCGGCACCCTCACGATTTCCACCCCATGTGCTTTTGCTCATATGATATATCTCCATTTCTTTTGGCAATCTAACATTTTATTATTTTTTGTGCCTCTTAGATAGTTGAAATCTGATGTTGATAAATTGGCTGTATCTACAAATATAGATTTATCTTCCTCATCCGCCAAAATATACTCACCTAATTCAGAGGAGTAGACTAAAAATTCTACATCAACGAATTTCACATTAATTTCTGAAAAATCGACTTCGTATTTTGCTCTCAGAGGCTCTTCAAATATCTTCGGAATATAAATCCCTTTGATATTGTTTACAGGCACCTCAGAGGCGATATATTCGACATATTGCCCTTTGTTGGCATCAAAATCATCGATTTCACTCAAAATCGCATCATCTATATCCACTTCAATCAATACAATGCCATAATGCATGAAACTATCCCCTTGATTTAGTGCCTTGAATAGGTAAACCATATCTTTGGAGTTGTTGGAGCGATTTCCATCGCTCCAATTATCATTTCCGGTTTTGCTGATTGGCAAGATGCCATCTTTCAATATGGTATCCAAATCTAGGATATCCACATTCTTGAACAGTTTCACGATTCAACACCTCTTATTTAATACCATTAATGTGCATTACTTTCATGCCTTGCATTGTCCAAAATTTATAAACAAGTTCAATTTTCGCTGCTTTGCAGTCATTAACTAATTCTTTTAATGTATAAGCGATGTGGCTTTCGTAACCGCCGCATTTAACAATGTAATAACCATGCTCTTTTGTAACTTGGATTGTTTCGTTGTTTACTTCGTTAAGTGTTGCTGCTAATTGTTTGCAAGTTCTAATCATTTTTATATCTCCTTTAGTAACTCCGTACCTTTATCTTGATTATATTATATATCATATTCAAGATAGATGCAAGTACTTTTTTCAAAATTTTTGCAAAAAAAATAAAGGGTACCTACCAATATGTAAGTACCCTTATTTAATCAGCATAGTTCAATCCATGTGTCCACCTTCACATGGTAAGGAGATTATGGATCACCCCCACATTATCGATGCAATGCACCAACCAAGAATAATGCTGCGTTACTTATCGCCCAAGTATCACGCTGCCTTCTTAGTCGCTTTTCTGTGTCATGGTTTCGCTTGATTTCGTTCTTCAATTCGTCTAATGAGGTCGAGGCTTGCTCTAATTTGTTCGCTTGCTGTGTTAGAACTTTCGAGGCTTGCTCCAACTCTTCGCCCTGTTTCTTGTTGATATCCTTCAAGGCGATTAAGTCCTTCGCCCTCTCTTCGTTGATAATCTTCAATTCTCTCAATTCGCTCTCTTGCTTGACTGTTAAGGCTTGCGCCTCGGTCAATGATAATTTTGAGTTGCTGATTGAGTTTTCGGCTGTCATCAAGCGCTCTTTGAGTTGATTCCAATCGCTCAATGGCACGATGATAGTTTGCTCTTGCGGTGAAGTAGCCTCTTGCGAGTTGGCCAATACCAACGAGGAGCAACAAACAAATAGCACCAATAATAAGGCGCTTATAAGTAATCTGCTGTTTAATCGTTTCGAGGTATGTCTTTGCTTTGTCATACATGATAACCCCCTAGTCGAGATCATTCCATCTTGCATCATATCCACGCACATCAACGTGGACAAAATCTTGATAGTAATATTTGCCTATACCATCAGCACCACACTCTTCGGCGATTTGGGCCAAATAATCCACATCAATGCCATCATATGTGATATCGGCCGCCAAACCTTGCACATGATACGAGTTTGGAACACCACCAACTTCTTCATTGTGTTCCTCACAACGATAACCGCTATTGATATATAGTGGCACCCCTAAGCGCTCACGGATAGCATCGAGCAAATCCACCAATCGCTTATCGATGATATGGTCTAATTTATTGCGACCATTCTCATCGACTTCATGCCGGTAGCAATTACAAGCGAACTCAGAGGAATCAAAATATTTGCCTATCTCCATAGTAGTATCCTTTCATAAATAATAAGAGGGCAGCTATCAGCCACCCTCTAAACCTTATTTTTTTAAAACCGCATCAACCTTGCTTTGTACTAAATCCAATAGGCCTGATATTGTAGCGTTCCCACCATCTCGCATATTTTCGAGAATAGAAAGGAACTCCACAGAGCCAAGATATAGCCACACCAAGTTGACTGCGAATGCGTAATTGCCGGCCATGAAGTCAAAGCACCATGCTCCGGCTGTAGCAAGGCAATAGGTTAGAACCTTTGTGATAAACGGCTTTCGCATATGCTTGGATGATATCAATCCTTTGCCCCATGCTGCCGGAATAGCGATGTATTTCGCATAACCGCTTATATTCTCCGGTTTCGCACCCATATCAACCAACATTTGATATCCTATCGCTGACCATTTAGTCAAAAGGTCAAGAAATACCAACACGATGAAAATGCCCAATACTTGAATGTGTTTCAAACCAAGCACATATATCCCCACTTCGGCCACAACTGCAAGTAAGGCCTTGATGGCGAAGGATTCAGTCATCATTCGCCAAGCCTCTTCTAAGAAATTTGTAATTTCTCCCATGTGTCCCCTTTACTACTAATTAATCTGCTGTAATAGTATCTGTTGCGAATGAATATGTATAGTTAGAGCCTCGATGAGTTTCGACCAAATCGGAACCGTTGATTTTGATTGATTGATAATCTTCGCCTCTAAGTTTAATCGTTTCGCTATTTCCGATTACATTGGCTTTTCTAACCTTGATTATTACATTCCTATAATATCTCACGATGTTTACAGGTACCTCATTAGGTAATGCAGTATTATTGCTAGGTAGTTTCGATAAATCTATTTCATAATACTCCATTCCGGAAGTTGGGTTAAATTCTTCTAATAGCATACCCAATGCCATAGCAGACCTGTTGTTGTCTGTATCTTTTACAGATAATGCGGTAGGTGTGAATTTTACACCTTTCTTGTAAATGGCTACTTTACCGGCCAACTCAGTAAAGTTATCCTCATGCCCTGTTAATTCCTCAATACTGGATAGTGCCCCCATATCGTAGCTAATATCACCATTGGCCTCTTTTAGTGTGATTTGTTGAGTACTTACCAACTCATCAACTAGGTTATAATAAGAAACTATAATAGTACCTTTCATAGTGCTATCAATCGCCACTCTCATATTATCAGACTCGAACACACGTTTTTCTCCATTGTTTATGGATAGTTTGAAATGCGGTTCGCCTGTGAAATCAATATAGGTTGCGCCGTCTTTAGGTTGGACAAAGTTAAGATCTTTAGGAATAAAATTGTTATGGCAATTAGAGAGTTTAATAACTTTCAATAGTACTGTATCCACGCTAGTATCTTCTAGCCAAATACCATTCTCTTTTAAGAATTGAGCTGATTTTTCAGCACTGCCATCCTCACCTTTTGGGCCTCTAGAGCCTTGCTTACCTTCCTCGCCACGTTCACCACGTTGACCATCCTCACCTTTTTCGCCTTTTGGGCCTTTTAACCCCTCGAGTAATTTCAGAGTTGTATCTGTATCAAATTTAATCGTAAAAGTGTTATCCGCCATAATTTAGGCCCCCTTTTTAATCGTGCATTGAAATATCTTGAATAAATGTAATTTTCCCATAGCCTAGTTTGATATGTTCGCTTTCGTTGTAAATAAAAGCATCGTATACAAAATCTCTGCCGTTTACTTTCTTGGCTGCTGATGTAGCGCCGCTCAACGAGAATGTAACATATTTCTCACCAACTTCTGCGGCTAACTCAAATATAACACCCTCATCTGCTCGCTTTCTAATTTTACAAACACCTGTAAACCCTGTGAGTACTCTGTCGCTACCTTCCGGCACTTGATAAGTGAAATTAAAATCTTGTCCGGAGTGTAGCGTGAAATCGTGTTTGACCATAAGCCACCCCTTTGTGTATTAAAACTATCGCCTAATCGCTATGCACAACACAAATAATTCGCCAATGTTAGTAACTACCATGTTGCCATAATTGGTATCGCCACCGGTAATTGTTGCAGAGTAGGCCGCACATCGGTCATTCTTCTCGATTCCGGCATTTACTCCGTGATCATAGCTTTTGTGTGATAAGAATTTTGAGAATTGAATCTTAAAGTCAGTAGGTCGATAATTGAATTGACCTTCATTCGCTTTGAGTTCTTCTCTGCTCCAATTCTTTTTTTGAATGTTGTAACCTACAGGAATGAACGTGCAATCCGCTCGGTTATATCCTTTTGGAACAGGGCAATAATCCCCATGTCGCACTTGGAACACTTGAATATCGAGATTCTTAACCTCAAAACCGGCTTGATAGATTGACTGAGCATCAATCCTTGAACCGGTTATGTTAGCACCTACAATATTGCCATTCTTATCGATTCGGAATGTATTGTTTTCATTCTTGAAGGTGGTTCCTGTGATATCACCACCACGCAAAGAACCTATGTTTGCAGAAATCGAGGATAAGCTATCCACTTGCATATTTCGAGCGGTTACGCTGTTAGCTTGGAGCATCTTGTTGGTGATGATATTGTCATCAAATAAGGCTTGCCCTGTAACGTGGAGTAGTTTGCCATCAATTCGTGTGCCGGCCGGTGTGAGGTTGATTCGGCTTATGAGTTCCTTGCCATCAAGTTTCCCAATGGCTTGCGTAACCTTTAATTCAAAACCTTGTGAGATTTGGGTTATTTGAGAGGTTACATTCCTATTGAGGTCTGACAATGATCGTTGATATGCGTTTGCTTGGCCGATGATTTTGCTGCTCAAACCATTCACATTGGTTTTTACAGTTCCCATCTCGCCCTGTAAGGCCTTAACGGCCCTATCCATATCATCGAGTCCAAGTGATTCCAAATCTAGTAATGCCTTATCGATTTTGGCTTTTACAGTTACATTGATTGCATCTGTTCGAGGGCCTTCGCCAAATATATCAGTAAACGCAACACTTACTGAATACACTCCGGCATCTAATGGAATACTTATCACATTGTTAGGTGTGAAATACACTTTGGAATCGACATATACATTCATGCCTTTGCATCCAACAGGAATTGACTCTGTAGATACCCCAATACCATTCATACTGCCAACTGCTTGCACTTGGCTCGGTTTCTTAGGTTGTGGAACATTATAGGTTACTTCGGAAGGTGCGCCATAGCCTTTTGATGGGTTATGTGCATATAGGTACACTTTACCGCTTCGATTTTTCAACACACCCCTATAGGTTGTGTTATTGCTGCGACCAATCAATCCATCAGTTTGGCCAACCTTCAAATCAAGCCGGAGTTCGTAGAAATCGATATCCGCATTCCTAACCTCTAGCCAATTAAAGTGTGCCATATCGCTAAATGAGATGGAGAATCCTTGCGGTGCGTTTGGCACCTCTGTTTTCATCGCCACAGTAATGGACTTTGTAACCCCTTGCGAAGTGTTGCCATGAGAGTCTTTGACCTTCAATTTCACTTCGTAAGTATGACCTAACTCGCAGCCACTTACTGTGATTTGACCATTACCGGAGCCACCATATTTCCATGTGCCACTCGGCTCACGATACCACAGTTCGACTGTGTCCAAACTATTGATTGGTGGAACATCAAATTGAGCCACCACATCGAATGAAAGGACACCATTGCCAATCTCGTAGTACTTAGTGAAGAGTGTTACATTAGACACTTCCGGAATGTAATAAGGCACTATCGTATATTGATAAGATTGAACCTCATCAAGACCTTGCTCATTACTTCCGAATAAGTTCATGGATGTAAATTTGAGATATATTGTTTTGCCAATATCTTCCTTCCGATACGGATATCGGAATAAAGCCTCATCTACACGAACGAACCTTTCATCCGCATTATGATTGATTGCGTTAGTACCATATTGACCTCGAACCAATCCTTGCAGCGTGTACCAATTATTAGGATGTACTTCAACATTCTCATAGCTGAGAGCCTCGCCATTCACCCAACAGAGTGTGTTGCCACGCTCCGCATCAATGTGAGTGCCACTTTTCAACACACCTTGATTGATGACTACATTGCAGAAGTTACCATTCTGAGCAAAGCCATATTTTGTGCGCCCCATTCGAGCCTGTTGAGAGATATTGCCTATGCGTTGATATGTTTGGTCATTATCAGATACCCACACAGAGCATCCACCCCAACCACTTGGAGCGTTTACCCCCACAAATATCTGATTGCCACCTACATCACCAACTGTTTGGAATATCGCCACATCATTGACACTCGGAGCCTCTTGATTGTAGTCCACGAAAGGTCTTTCATTCTCATGCACGTTGTATTTAGCCGGTGCGTATGTGCCGGCCGGCTTGCCTTCCGCTGTCAGTTCGAGTTGCCCATCGGCTGCCTCGTTTACTGATGTGATCACAACGATTTGATGGTCTAATTGGCATGATTTGTCGGTGAGTGTTACTAAATCACCAACCTCTAATGCACAAAAGGCCCAATCTAATCTGAATGTGTATTGCGTTTTGGCATACAAGCGTTTCATAGCTAGTTGCTCGGCATAATACTGCGCTCGTGCCTTTGTGTAGAGATAATGTGCTGTTTTCTTCGATGCCGGTTTTAATCCGTTCCGTTGAACATCAGCCACTACCTCGAAGGACACAGTTTCCTTCTCATAGCTATTTGCACGATTGATGAACTCAACTGTAGCCTCGTTATAGGCCTCACTCGAATCCTTTCGCTTATACAAGATAAGCTGACCATCAGAGCCGGCAATGAAGTCATCTGCGGTCAAATCATATTGAATTTGGTTCGCCGGTGTCCAATCTCCGATAGGCTTATCGGCTAATGGTACAATCTTCAATCGGTCAGTAGACCAAAAGACCAAACTATTAGTGATTTCCGCAATATCATTGATGACTTGCTGTGCCTTCGCACTCTTTTGATTTGGTGGTGTGCTGATTAGGATATCAGCTGCCTTGCAGTATGCTCGGAAGTTATCAATCCCATCAATCACTACATCAGCGCCAACAGATTGCAGCACATGGACAATGTAATCAGCCGGATTCACATCGACTCCATCGCCTGTTTCTAATAGCTTACCTTGTACCTCGAAATTATACTGAGGAAGGCTCCCTCTATCCCCTAAATCGACTACACCGGCCATGTAAGCCAAGCCACTATAAGGCAATGCCTTATCCGGATGCTTGGATAACATATAAGGCCACGGAGTTTGACCATAATCACCTTTAAAAAGTGTTAGTTCAATTTTCTCATTAGGATATTGGTACACCTCTTTATCTCGCCACACTTTACCGATGCCCTTGATTGGGCCTTCGCATAAGCCAATGGCTGCTGCTACAGTATAAGTGTAGGTAATCTCGGTATGTTTTGAGCCACCGCCCTTGCCTGTCCGTGTTGTGCTTTTGTGTTCGTGTGCTGTGAAATCCTCATAATCAATGATGTTCCCACTCACACGAGTTGTGCCTAGAATTTCCGGCACTACCTCGCCATATGATGCGGTGTTGATTTGGAAATCGGCAATCATATCGGCTCTGTTTGTGGTATTTCTACCCCTACTGAATAAGAACCCCATCTTATTGCTCCTCTCTATATCTATAAACCGCCCTCAAACGAGGTCTGCCCTTCTTGTCGAAGAACAGAGTATCATCTAGTTTCGAGTAAATAACCCCATAATCCACAAAGGCATGAATCACTAGGCCATCACCCACATATATGGCACCATGACTGATGCATCTGCCATATTGATAGAGTAGGAAATCACCTTCCTTGATTGGAGAGGTCATATCCACCTCATCTGCCACTTGCTGAACATATTTGATGTATTTCTCCTCAGAATGATGCAAGTGCCATTCATTAGAATAATTTTCTATTTCAAGCCTATCCGCTCGCATCACACCACTATCAACTAATGCTGCAACGAGCAAATAAGAGCAATCAACACCTACTCCACGAACCATTGTGTTGTTCATGTAAGGAGTGCCTAGCCATTTCTTGGCAGCCTCTGAAATACGCTGCCCAACGCTTAAATTACTCATCGTATGCTCTCCTTCAATGGCACATAAGGTGTTGCCCTATTTCTGCTGAAATTATTGAATTTATTCTTACAGTCATTTGCTGTCTTATCGCATCCGGCAAAGATATAGAATGTATCTCCGACCTTCGGTGCAATTTCGAGCGCACTCATGTAAACGATCACACCATTATCAGACTTTAGAATCTGAGTGGATTGTCCGGCCAATGGGCCTGTTATCCAATCAATACCACCGGCAGCATAATAGCCATTAGCGAATGGCACATCAATGCGAATTGCATTTGTGCCGGCTAATGCTGTAACCTTCCCTTTCTTGCGGTAGTTGTGGATATCAACTCCGCATTCTTTGGAATAGATACTGTAAGGGCATTGAGGATAATATCTGCGATTGGGATATTCGATGTTTAGCTTTTGCACTATGGACTTTACATTCAGTTTTAATGTGAGGCCACCGCCTTGCGATACCTCACACAAACCTGTGAATAGACCAATAACACCGATGATTTTGTTGGCATCATCAAAGAATGCTCGTTTGAGCGTAAACTCTGCACCATCAAAACCACCATTGTGTGCTACCGCCATAATCGGAACACCGCCAATCTTATCTCGTTCATCAGTCGAGATGCTAACAGTCATTTTATCCACACTAACTGTGCTATTAGTGGCAATCTTATCACGCACTATAATTGGGCCATCGCCTTTATAGATTTTAGAATCATAAGACACACTCGCCTCAGATTCAGACCAATAATAAGAAACTCCACTCTTCAATCGCAACTCGTAGAGGTCGCAGCTATTAAAGTGTTTCTCGTTGTTGAGGTGAGTCCTTAGTGCCTCACTAACTTCTTTCATATTTGCTCCCCCTATCGTGTAGTTACTAATTTGAATGATTTGGATTTGTACAGGTTTGTATAGACGTATTCTGCTGTCATATCTCCGCTGAATCGAACGAGCCAATAATATGTGTAGTCGGCTGTGATTACGGAGTTAGGTGCAACTGTTTGACCGGCTGCCAACCTAATCACTCCTTTATCACTAACCGCTCTTATTGGCGAGCCATTAGCATAGAGTTTCAGATTCTCGACATGATACACAGGTTCGAGATAATCACCGAACTTGCGAACAGCTTGCCATGAGCCATCTGAACCCACACCAAGCCGGATGCCCTTTTCGGTGTTATCTTCCGGATCTAGCCACAAAAATGGGATTGTGCCACCCTTCACTTGTGAATAGAACCCCATCAACTCCTTGTATTGTTCCGGAGTTAAAACTTCAAATTCAGTTGTGATGGTGTACTGAGGATAGTTCCATGTGGTCATGGTTCGCACCTTACCACTTCCGGAAGTTTTGACCTTAGTTTCCCACTTCTGTGCTTTGGATGATTTCCACCCTAATGATGTGATATTTGGAAATTTTTTATAATCTGCCATAAATCACCTACCATGTGCCTTCTGTTCCAATAAATTCTCGGTCTTGGTTGACCATGAATTGTCTTAATGCTCTACCGCCACGAGATTCAAGGAACGAGCCGAAACTTTCGGAGTCAATAGCATTCACATTGAATGTGATGCCACCGCTTGCACCTTTACCACCATTTGCATTGCTGATGCCTTCGCCTAATCTGTCGAACACAGTATCAGACAGTGGGATTACAGCCTCTTCATATCTGCCCTCACCAATCTGTGCGATTGTTGGGCCATATGCTAGACCGCCACTCGCCATTTTAGGCATGGATTTTGCATCCATGAAACTGCTAAAACCACCGCTGCTCACAGAGTTCAAGGATGTTGTAGTAGCCAATCCGGCTGCTGTTGCGGCCTGATATGCGGCCATGCCGGCAGTAGAACTCATGCCGAATGTAGCCATCGCCATTTGTTGGGCCAATGTTGCCCATGCCGGTGTTTGAGCCTTAGCTGCTGCAATACTCGTTGTAGTTTGTTGAGATTGTAGCATCTTGCCAAATACAGCCTGTTTCACCTGTGCTGCAATCCATTGAGCCACGCTGTCAGCGATAGTTTTAAGGATTGCCTTGCCCATGTTTTGGAAAGCCTGTGTTACAGACATAGTGCCTTGTAAAAGACCGGAGATGCCTTCTTGCATCTTATCGATGCCGGCACTCATGGCCTCGAACATCACAGCCTGTCCATTCCAATGGCTATCCATCACAGCCTGTTGATATTCTTCCATCAATTGCTTGCGAAGTTCATAGTTTTGTTGCATAGCAATATATTCATTAGTCAATGCGGCTTGTAAGTCCTCGAAGTTTTGTGTCCGCATAGCCTCATCAATCGCCCATTTCTCATCAGCCAATCTTGTATGTTGCTCTAATGCCTTCTGACTGAACTCTTGATTCTTGGCCAAAATCTCAGCATTCACTTGCTCTGTAAAAGCAATTCGACCATCTTCCATCACATCAAAGGCGATGCCTCTTGCTTTGAGAGTGTCGATATAATGTTGCTGTGCCATTTTGTCCAATTTGACAAATTCATCAGTCATATTCGCATAGCGGTCTTGGATTTCATCAATGGCATTCGTATAATCTAATGCCAATTGCATTGCCGGAGATATGGAGCCTGTAGAGTCCTTATCTGCTGTAGCAACAATGAAATCTTTCTGCATATCACGAATCTTGGTTTCGATGGAGCGGAGTTTGGTGAACTCCTCTTGCTTGGCTTTGATTCGCTTATCGGTGTAAACCTCATCAAGAAGTTTTAAATCCTCTTGATAGTTTTTGTTGGCTGCCTTAGATTTTTCGAGTTCCTCACGTTCCTTCTTATATTGCAACTCAATCAATTCCACTTGATTGCCTTGCATTTCTAGGAAGGATTGAAGGATTTTCTCGTGAATCTGTTTGGCCTCTTTGGCAAGATCTTCACCCTTGCCTTTTCCGCCGCCGCCACCGCCTTTGCCACCTTTACCGGAGCCGGCATCGGAACCACCGCCACCGCCACCGCCTACATCAAGACCACCACCGCCGCCATCAAGACCGCTTGTGATTTGACTTGCGATATCAACACCCTTGTTGACGATATCTTGGGCCACATCGGCTGAGATTGTGTCTACTTGTTGGATTGCTGTGAATGTGCCACCGAAGAATTTTGCGACCTTCTCGCCAACGCTGTTGAGTTTAGCGATAAGCCAATTCAAAGCCTCGATGATTTTATTTACACCCCACACAGCGGTGTGAACCACACTCGACCATACAGCGGACATAGTTTCACTAAATCCACCGGCTGCCGCTTTAGATAATCCAAATGCAGCTGCTAATGTGGCCAACAAACCAACAACAATTGGAATAGGGTTAGCCATCAATACCGCATTAAAAACAGCCTGTGCAGCAGATGCCAACAATGTGCCGGTGCGAAGTGCAGCATACAAACCACGCAATATCGATGCACTAGCCGATAAGCCGACCATCAATCCTGTAGTTACTAGAATTGCAACACCTAGCGCTGTCTTTGCAGCTGCCCACGCTTTCGTGGCCGCAGTTGTAACAATAGCCGCTGTTCTATATGCAAGTGTTTTCACAGTTAAAGTGGCTAATATAGTGCTATGTGCAGCTACAATGGCCCTCTGTGCTATAAATGCAGCAGTTACACCAATGATTGCTGCCGCTACAACAGGCATCGATGTTGCAACTAATGTCGCAAAACTTTTGATGATGTTGCCAACTGTAGACACTACCACCTTCATCGAGTTAAATGCTGCAGAAATTAAACCGATGGACACTTGGGCCACCGCTGCAACTCCTCGAATGGCAATGCCAACACCTTCAAATGCAGCCATGAAATCGCTGCTTGATGTAATGCTTGCCAACTGCTCTAAAACAGGTGTGAAGGCTTGAATAAATTGATTCTGAATGCTTTGTCCTATGTCAGCGAATGTCATAGGGATTTCAGCGAATTTCTGATTCGTTTCCTCAGCACTTCCATATAGTGCATTCTTGATGATATCCGCTGTAATAAGACCTTGTGAGGATAGTTCCTTCAATTGACCTACACTCATGCCCATTTCTTGGGCAATAGATTGAGCCAACATCGGAGCATTCTCCATGATGGAACGGAACTCATCGCCTTGCAACTTACCACTCGCCATTGCTTGGGTAAGCTGATACATCGCACTTGTGGCCTCTTCAACGCTTGCACCGGAGATTTTGAATTGTTTATTCAACTGTTCAACGAAGAATATCGCCTCATCATTGGAACTGAATGCATCTTTGGCCAACATATTCAGTTTGGAAACACTATCAGCCATTTCAAGATATCCGCCACGAGATCGTTGAGATGCTGCATAAATTTTATCCATGATTTCCGCAGTTGTTTGCGAACCATCATTGATTAGGTTGATGCGTGAGCGAATCTGTGCCATTTGGTCGGATAAATTAGCCGCCCCAACAGCCAAATCCTTCACCGCTGTGGCTGCTACACCAATGCCGGTGGCTGCTGCTGCAATCTGCAAGCCTTTGCCAACCTTATTCATGGCACCCTGTAAATCTTGCCCAAATACCTTCTGAGCCTTTGCAGAAATTTTATCGAGTTCAGAGGATATATCACCGCCAAGTTTTTGCTTTGCCGCTTGTGAAACCTTATTCAAGGCCCTTTCGGCATTGCTACTATCGGCGCTGATGGTTATTTTGGTTTCAATATCTGCCATTGTCTAAATCTCACCCCCTTCTGCTCTAAATTCTTTGATAAATTGCTCTTCTAGTTGTTTCTTTTCGAGTGCGGTCATTGGATATAGGATATCGATGAAATCCTTCGGCTCTACACCTTTACCCTTAGCCAATTGCGTATTCATAATATTAGCCACCCAAAAGGCTTTGTTTGTGTCTGCTATACGTTGCCTACGCTCATACCCCTTCACCATCTTGTTGAACTCCATAGGCTGCAAGTCCATGAGTTCCCACGGTTTCAACTCTAAAACACTATAAGCAATTTCCTCAGCGTATCGGAGCCATTGAGAAAAAGAGGGGAGCGATTGCTCCCCATCTAGTTTTTTGGATTATTCTCCGACTCAATCGCTAATTTATCAGCATCGGTCATTTCGTTTGGGAACATTTGATAATAGAGTTGAGCGCCAAACACACCACTTGCAATCAAGGCCTTTGTAATAGGCAATTGAATTGCTGCAAGTGTGAGATTTTGCTCCTCATCCTCTAACAGTTCGCCAATCAGTTCCATATATTTATTTGGATTTCTGCCATATTGTTTCATGCCAATCGCATAGCCGGAAATGATGCAGTTGATAGGCCATTGAACCATAGTCAACAACTCACTCACAGGCTTGCCAACAGCGGCCTCAAATTCCATGAGTCGCTGCATATTGAACATAATATATTCGCCATGACCGAATAGATCACAATTAACTTTTTTCATCAGAGTTTCTCCTTAGCGCTAAAAATTTATATCGAACAGAATTATTGGTTAGATGGTCGGTGCCGGTTGCAATTCAGACAATGGGCCAATGCCATTCAATTCGCCTTTGTAAGTTGCTACATCGTCATGTGGCGCACTTACAGACAATTCAGTTACAGATGCAATGCCTGTGAAGAATGTTCTATCCGGATACTCGAACTTGATGTGAACATTATCACCATTCAAGAATGCTTTTTCGAGCAATTTCAAAGATTCTTCTTTAGGCATCAATAATGTTTCGATGCTGAAAGACCATTCCTTCAAGCCGGCAATCGTAGATTTCCAACCACCGGAACCTTTGTGAGATGCATCGATGCTATCAGCTTTTCGAGATAAATCGCCACTACGTTGGCCACCCAATAAAAGCCATTTGGCACCTGTGTTTTCGTTTGTACCTGTATTTAAGTACAACAAATAATTCTTGCCGGCTGTCGGCATATCGGTTGCAGTAGGTACATAAAGTTTGGTTTCTGCCATTAGTAAATTCCCCCATTAGAATTAGATTGTTTTAAATCATACATTCGAGCCTCAAATCGGTACTGTGTGCCAATGCATGGCCTTACAGAACCATTGTCGGCTGTCTTATTGGTACAGCGAATATCTACAATCTGATATCCACTGTCCGGCAATATGCAAATATCCTCATTGAGTTCACCGCACTTGTTTCGGAAATCAATCAAAATAGATTCGATTTCACTCTCCAATTTGCAGATGGCCTCATAAGCAACAGCAAAATCATCGGTATCGCTGCGAACCCAAGTTTCGAGATAGAACTCTTGTTTGAGCATCGCTTGAACTTTGCCATCAATTGGCAGCGTTTCGCCTCGACCTAACAATATAAGACCTTGCTCATCGACTCCGGCATTCATGGGATTTAAGAACCCAAATTCTACCCTTCCGCAAAAGTCAGAGGATTCAATTGCATATTTAATTTTGTTTAGTAGTTCAAGCCACATATTAGCCACCTCTATATAGTGGAATTGTGCGATATCCTACATATTTACTTGGTTGCCCTGTCAACTGTTCAGCAGTCATCTGACCTTCAATCCTTGCAATTCTATCGTTGATATATCGCAATTTCTTGGAATAATAGTCATCATCTTGCCCATTACGATTGTATTGTCCGATGAGCGATGCAGCCTTATTCATAGCGACTTCTCGGTATGCATAAAGCGTAACCAATTCATCAACTACGAATGACCGCACCACATCAGCATTGAGAACTCCCAAGCGTTTAGCCAATACATATAGCCAAGATTCTGCCTTCTCAAAGTCAGATTCACGAATGTTAGGGCCTAACAGTTCATCATTGAACTTCATTTCTTGAAATTGATATAGCATCATCACACCCCTCACAGTTTAAAATGGAGATTGTTTCTGCTAGCGCTTACTTTCACGCTCTCAGCAACATCATTGAGTGCTACACCCACAGCTTTGGAGAATATCCCTCGGATTCTATCTTGTGAGCGGTCTAATGCATCATACAAGAATGGATCCGCAGCAGTTCCCTTGTGATGTACCTTCTTAGCGAACACGAACCCATTGCCACCAACAGGCACCCATCGGAGTGCCTTCTTGGTGTTTGGGAATATATCGTGTTCTTTTGTGCCTTCGTGTACAAAAGGGCCATAAGGTGCAACTTTATTATCGATATAGACTTGCGCAATCTTATCGCTAATTAGTCGCACATCAATGGCTCTCTCCAATTGCCCTGTTCTTGATGTGAATCCATGATTTTCTTGCGCAGTTGATTGCACAACTGTGGCACTAGCCTTCACGGCCTGTGTAAGCTGTTTCTCAAAGATTCCTCGTGTATCCATCTATTTTTTACCGGATTTTTTGGTGCTTTTGCCTTCCTCTACAGGTTCCTCAGCGGATTCCTCTACAGGTTCCTCAGCGGATTCCTCTACAGGTTCCTCGATATTTGGTTGCTCGATTGTTTCAAGCGGTTCCAACACGAAACCTTGTTCGATTAAAGCATCACGCACATAATCATCATCGGTATATTTAACTTCATTTAGTCGGATTAAGCGATATTTCTCCATAGTTACCCCCTGTTATTAAGCGCCAATATTTGCCCATACAGCAGCCAAACGCTCGTTTGGAACCCAAACATCATGGAACTTGCGATAATCCATCGCCCATGCGTTTGCTTTTTGATATGTCATTGGATCAAAGATGCGCATTGTGTCTGTTTTAGAAACGGCGATTGGACTTCTGCGACTCATGATAATCCAGTTCACACCTTTTGCAGCTGTGTCAGCTTTGAAACCACCGGCCTCTTGACCTGTTGTTTTACCATCTTGGAATACGAACGCAGATTTCATGCGGTCGGATGTAACATTGATGATTGGAATATCGTTGTACATTTTTACTCGTGTATTGATTGCACCATGTTGGAAGTTGGACACATCAAGTTTTTTTGCGAATTTTTCATTTGCATTCAACATTTGTTGTGCTTTGTAGGACATGAGAATAACCAAGTCATTAGCATCGCCAATAATGTCAAGGATGTTGTACAAGTCAGCATCTAATTTCTTCAACACATCAGCCTCAGCCGGATTGTATTGAGTTACTTTGTTGGCCTGTTTCGCCAATGCTGTGATTTTGGAGATACGATATGCATCAACTTCCGGAATCACACGAGTGCGTTGGAACTCTGCCATCACTTTTGTTGCATTCGCTACGAAGTTGGATTCGTTCACAGTCATTGCATCCAATGTGAATTGTCGACCACGGTCTTGTGTCATGTTGTAATCTTTGTAGGATAAGGAAACAGTACCTTTGTTATAACCTTCTTCTCGGTCATATGCTGCCAAGCCTTGCATGGACAATGTTGGGATTTTTACTGTATCGCCGCCATCATAAACAACATCGCCGGCATTTACTTCCATAAAGCCTGTTGCTGCTTCCATCACCATTTGTTGGTCTAATACTGTCTGAAAATTCTTTGCTGCCTCAATTGTGTTTAAAGCCATAATTCACCTCATATTGTTTGTAAAATAGATTAGCTTTTTGGCGGTTCTACACCGGCCAATTTAAACATTTCAGCGAGTTGGGAATTGCCACCCATTGCACCACCGCTCGCACCACTTCCGGCTTGTTGGTTGGACTTAACTGCCCATGTTTTTCCCTCTAGGTATGCGGAAGTGCATTCTTCGATTGTGCCGATAGAACCATCTTCCTTTGTGTACCCATAGGAACCATCTTCTTGAACATTAATTTGTGGTGTGATTAGCTTGGCCAATTCTTGTGGATCAATTGCATTCGCTTTTGTTAGTGCTGCAATCGTTTGCGCACTAATTTCGGAATTTGTACGCTTTTCAATCTCTTCAAGCCGAGCTTTCTCGGATTTCTCATTCTTTTCCATGAGAGTTTTCACTTGCTTTTCAAGTGCGATGAACTCCGGACTCTTATCACCTTTGTGTGCCTCGTATTCGTCAACCTTACCCTTTAACTCATCGCGCGCTGTAGTTAGTTCAGTAATGGTTTTCTCGAATTTGAGGCGGTCGGCTTTGGCACCCTCGTTGATGCGAGATATTTCGCCTTTGAAACCTTCAACAAGTTCCTTGCCACCTTCGAGATTTTCAAGTTTGCTGTACAATTCTGCTAAAGTCATGTGTCATTCTCCTTTTCAACATGATTTTCGCCATCTTTCGGCTCCCCTAGTTGATGGCAATATAAAAGGCCTATGAGTTCGCTCTCATAGGCCTGTAGGTCTAAATATTTGATTTTTTGCTAGGCTCACGCAATTGGAATGGTTCATCATTCCAACCCCTCGCCAATGTAGTCCATGATGTTTTGCCCTTAGCCACTAACTTGCGACCTTCGACACCCAACAACTGCTCTTGATGTTGCTCTGATAGAGTATCAATGTAGGCCTTACCGCCTTTTTCAATATTCTCATGTGCAGCATCTATATCCACCTCGAAATCATGCACAGGATGGCATAAGCACATACAATGTGGATGTGCCGGCAATCGTGGGAACTTATCTTTCGGATAGACACCTTTGCCAAGTCCATATAAGTCTGCGTTCGCATAGAAATCGCAGATATCATATCTTGGATGCCTACTCCCTAACTTCCATTTCAAGGCCACTACATCAGGATCATTCATATATCGGCTCATCTGACCATCAGCATATGCCCTCGCATTCTCTGTGCGAGCAATACGCTCGGCATGATATCGAGCCTTCTCTTGAACAGCCACTTGAATTGCCCTGTTTAGGTCAATCGTGTTCCCATCTTCAACTGCTCGTATTACATCAGAATACGCAGCACGAAGGGATGGTGTAGTATTCTGCTCAACTTTCCTTGCTGCTTGCCTAATAGTTCGCTCGAATGCTTGTTGACCTTCCTCATCGTTCCATTTAGGTCGCTTTAGGGATTTTACTTTGTTGATTACTTCCGGCAACTTGGCAAGTGGTATCTTACTACCATAGCCATATCCATCGAATATTGCCCTTGCAGTTTCGATGTTGCTCTTGCCTTGTTTAATTGCCTTCTTAATCTCAGCAGCCACATCGCTCCTCACCTGTGGTGATTTACCGTGTAACCGCTCAGATAATGTCAATTTATCGTGAGTCCACGCCTTCTGCATCGCCATTGAGATTGCCTTAGTCGAATATGGCATCTTCTTTCGCTTTGCCTTGTTAGGGATTAGAACGCTATGGAATCCACGTTCAAAATTATGCACCAAATTAGCCTTTAGAGGTGCCTCTAGCATCTCCATAATAGGAAAGTCCTTATAAGCGGTTTGAACCGCCATATCGACCGAATATCCTAATTCGATTAATTCCTTAACCATCGCCTCAAAGGATTCTAGTGCCTCATTCAGCGTTTGGCTCGTTGTTTTCTTCGCCATCGTCATCACCTAAAGGATTATCAAGGTCGAGTTTTGAGTTTGCCTTATCTTGCTCACGTTCAGCAGCAGACTTCTCAGCCTCACCGATGATGGAGTCCTTAACCTTCTTATCGAGGTTTGGCATATAGCTATCAAGAACTCGTTTCAAGATTTCAATGTCGAATGTCGAGGATTCAAATTCAAGGTCTTTCGCCTGTTGGGCCTGTGTTAGGCTTTCAGTAACATCATTTACCTTAAAATCCCTCGGATATTCGCACTTATAATTCACTTGATCATTGCTCCACAGCTTGTAGAGTTCAATGATATCCTTCTCAGCCTCTTCACATTGCACAGAGAAATCAGATAATCGCTGATTAGTACGCTCGAAATCCCATTGCTTGGCAACACCGCTCTTTGCTTGCTGCACACCGATTACAGAGTCAATGCCGCTCATTCGATACATTTCATTGATGAGTTTATCAATCTGAGCCATCAGCACCTCTGCCGGCCCTTTATCCGGAGCAATGAAATCCGGAGCCTTAGATGATTCCACAGGATATGCGAGCAAGTTATCTGTGCCGATTGTGATATCTTGCAGTCCATTGTGGTCAACAGGCATCGTGAGGATTGAGAATGTTTGGTTGTATAGGATTTGAGAAAGCAATGAACCCAAGTTATACACATGAGCATTTGTTTTGGCAATTGATAGGAACTCCGGTGGCGGCAGCATATCAACCTTGCGTGATGCCCTACCGAACCATTGAACGATTGGGATTCTGCCGATGTTATGCTCACCACTAGCGATGACCTTGCCACCCAACTCCTTAATCACCCAAGAATTAGGTGTCCATGTATGCATCCTTGTGATCTTGGAGCCGTCAGAGTTGAACAGATTGGATGTATAAGAGAAGGATTTCAACTTCCCATTATCATCAAATTCATAGTTCGCCACATTCTTAGGCTCAACAGCTGTCAGATATGGCATATTTCTGCTCGATAAGTTATCGGCTAGTGTTTCACCGAACTCACTCACGTTATCCACAATGATGTACATTACACCATACAACTTGGCCATAGTGGCATTTTGTCTGATAAACTCTTGCAGCGTAGTGCCTTGCCGGTCTACGTTGTGAAGAAACTCCTCGAACATTTGGGATTTGTTGTATTCCCTTTTGATATCATCCTTGAATATCGGATCTACAGAGGCATTTAAGATTGGGCCTGTGTAGTTCAGATAGTAGGCAATACTTCGTCTAAACTGAATTGATTGCGAACTCTCACGAGTGTGGGCCGTGATTGCACTACCATTGGCGAACATCCCACTACCATAATATGCATCGTGTAGCAGTTCATATTCACCACTTCTTGGATTAGAAAATTCTGTTGCCATTCAATATCCTTTCTAATTAATATTAATCCGGCCGCTCTTGATTTGCGGTGCATTAATCTTCTCGGCAATACCTGTTAGGGAATCCGGTGCATCATCATGAGCATTCTTACCTTCCCTTTGGTATTTCATTACATCGCTCGCAAATTGAGGCCATCTATCTCGCCAATTGCGAGGAAAATATATATGATTCATCACCCATGTGGCATTGGATTGAATACGAGCAATCTTATTGCCGCTTTGGTGGAATGCATTTATAGAACATTTGTTTGAGTTATACTTATTGAGCAGTATCTCACGCACATTTCGGCTGAACCCTCGCCCACCATTATTGGACTCGATATCAGCCACATTCACATTGTTGCGATATAGCATATCAGCTACTGCCGGCTCCGTGATTTCCATTGAGTCCTTTGTGTAGATGATATCCAACACATATGCCTCGTTGTTGTACACTCCATATGTGATGCTAGATAGGTAATCGCTGCCGGTGTCTGCTGTATCTGTGTAGTTCTTAATACAGGAGAATACAGGGTTGCCATTCACATCCATAGGCACCTCGTCATATGTGAGGATTTGCGGATATAAACAGCCTTTCAAGTCGATAGGCACTTGCTGATAGTTAGCACTTGCGATATCTTCGCCCATCGCCCTCACCTTAGATTCGTAAGAGGCTTTAGATAAGACTTCCTCGCATAGCATTGAGCCATCATCTTGCAATGCCTTCATTGTGATTACTTTGGCTTTGAATAATGGATCATCCTTTAAATGCTCGATTGCCCTTCCGGCCAAGTCATCAGATGCCCAACGTGTCATGATGATAATTATCTTGCCGCCTTCCTCTAAACGTGAAAGCATCGTATTAGTGAACCAATCCCAATGCCCTTCCTTGATGTTGGCATTATAGGCCTCTTCACTATTCTTGATAATGTCATCGATAATCATAAGCGAACAGCCGAAACCTGTTGCAGTACCGGTTGGCGATGTAGCTAGATAAGAGTTATTTTGACCTTCAATGCTCCACAAATGAGCCTGTGCATCACCTACAGCCACCTTAGTGAATGGGAACACATCCGAGAATACCATGATATTGTCATCAGCCTTCGCCTCTTGAATGGAGTTCCTAACAGATTTACTGAACATTTTTGAAAGTGTTTCATTATATGAGCCTGTCATAATCTTTGCCGATGGATTGTTCCCAATGTGCCACTTGGTCAGCATCTGTGCTGTTCTACTCTTGCCATGTCGAGGTGGCATATTCATGATCAGCACATTATATTCATCGCCCTCTATGAACGATTGCAACTCATTGCATAACTCCACGAGATATGCTCTATCCTTACGATAGAAATCACCGGCCATCAAATGGCAAAAATAAAAGAACTCCCTTCTTGCGAGTTCCTTCTTTGCTGCTTGTATAATTTTTTGTTTATTCATCATCAATCAGCGCCTTTATATCAGCTGTATCGATTCCATCAAACGGATTATTCACTTCAATGTTGGCATCGACCTTCTTAGAATCTCGCCAATTTTCCGGCTTGCGATTCTTTAGCCAAAAGATTAAGGATGTAGGGTTTGGAGCCATCTCCTTTGTTACCCTCTTCACTTCCACAATCTCGCTCTTGCCACTTTCCTCATCATCAATCCTTACACTTGTAACTTCATCATAGCTATATCCTAATGCACTTTTAAGCAATGCATTTTCAACAATGATATCGACTACTTCCTTGCCTCTTTTAATGGCATCATTAAATTTGGGATATTTCTTCTTCCACTCATATAGGGTTCCGATGTGAATGCCTATATTATGAGCAATCTGAACATCAGTTAAGCCATCTCTTGCCCACCCCTCTAATCGCAAAAGGTTATCCCCTTCGAGCCATTCTTGATATCTCGGTTTTCGACCGGCATTCGGATTCTTCTTCCCTTTCATACTCATGCACTCACCCCCATTCATGGAAATATGTAATTGAACGCAAAAATACCCCATATCGGCGGTTGTAACCGATACAGGGTATCTTCGCAGTATGTGTCGTTAAGAAAGTAGGATATAAATGAAACGTGTAATTCACCTATCACCAATAACATTGTAACTCTATTCAAAAGAGGTGTATATGAACACTTTTTGAAAGGTTTCTATTGTATACAATCTTTTATAAGGCATAGGCTCCGAAGAAGTAAATGGCTAAATCCTCAGTTGCTGCATTTAGCCAATTATACACATTCCTTTCGCTAGTGCCACGCTTTTCAGCAATTTCAGATATACTTAGTCTTTCGATATACCTATCATGTACACAATCATAATATGGTCTATCCATTTTGATGCAGTACTCCTTATACACCTTCATCATCTCATCGATGTGGTAAATGATGAGTTCAGTCCTGCGCTTGCTCGCTAGGACTGACTCTATTTGAAGGAATCCCTTGCGATTGAACACTTCATACAGTACCGCTTGCAAGTCAGATGGTGTGAGTGTTTCTTCACTCTTAGCAATGGCATTCATACAATGCTGTTTCATCGCTACATATCCCTCTAACAGCACAACTGTATTCTTGACCGCCTTCTCATTGCGTTTGGCCAACATATCCTCGTTATGCTTACGATATACTTCGATTGCTGTCTGTGTTGCCACCTTCACAATCTTTGATAGTTCTTCATCTGAAATTTTAAATGGTTCCGGTGGTTTATAAAATTCCATGCATTCACCCCCAAATCATATGCACACAAGCAACAAACAGTAAAATCACACCTAATGCAATAAGAATGCTAGCCGCAATATGTGTTATAAGCATAACTGTTAGGCGCTTATTAATTTCTTTCTCTACAGCATAGTGCGCCGCCAATCGTGCTTTTTCTATTCTATGCATTCGGCTGTAATCTGTCGCATCTTTTAGATGCTGATGATCATTGATTTGCTTTTCACTCAAATTCTTCACTTCTAACAAGCACCGCCCTTCCACTCGATTTGATTTTATATAGATGCCTTGCAGCTAGATAGAACTGATTAGGCACTCTATTATTTCTTATCAGCCATTGTCTAACTAATTTATTTAGGCCATCCTCTAGTTCTTTAATTTCCTTATACCCCAATCCGGCAAGTTTCGTGTCATCATCAGTCCAAGATATGATATCTTCCTCGATTTCACTTATCAATGCCCTTGTAGTGTTATGTACTTTTGGCCAAAACTGTCTATATTCCACGAGATAGAATGTTTTCTCCCCTACAGCCTCAGCCATTTTTATTCCCTCTCGTTTCGCTGCTACTATTCCGATAATATGATTATCTTGGCTGAAATCCATTTTAGTCGGATCCATGTGAGGAATATATGTTGTATTCATGGCTTACCGCCTTCCGCCAATCGAATCTCGTGAGCCTTAGCCACCATATTCTCTACAGGATTTTTACAAGACTTGCTCCACGAAGTTCTTCCGCCGGTATATACATATACATCGCCATTTTCATATTTAGCAAAATGCAAACTATACCATATCCCTCCATCATATAACTTTGCATATACAGGTGTATCAGTTGCGACCTTACTCCAATCTGTAATGCCTAGATATTTGCCGATATCAAGAAAATTCGGTTCGTTAAAATCCGGCAATAAATCTGCTATAGCATCAAGTCGATGGTATTTATCACGCAATAATGTAGAACCATCATCTCGCTGTTCCGGTTCTTTCTCCACACCTACATAACCAAATATATCTCCGAGATAAACTATATATTTGATTCCTTTATCGTGTAGTTGTTTAAGCAGCCACTCTCTGCCTTCTCTATTTGATATCATACTAACCCCCTAGATTTGGGCATTCACATTCCCATGTGTAATCACCATATTCATGCACCTCAAAAAGAAGTTCATCGCCATTTGAGTTATACTCAAATTCTTCCGAAAATTCCATGCAACACTCATAACACTTGCCTCTGATATCCAAGTTATATTTCTTTGCAAGTTCTGAATATCCTTGCTTATGAACATTCCACGCATGGTTTATCTTGGCAACAAAAACACCGACACCATTTTCATCTAAATAGATACCACTATTTGAATCGGTAAGATCATTGCTACTGATATATGCTTTTCTCAACGAATTTAAGAAGGTAGACCTTACTAAAATATGCGGAAATAATTCGTTGAACCTCTCATCAAATACCGGATGCGCTCCATTGAACTCAGACCGAATGAAATTAATCAAATTTTCTTTTGGGCCTCTGAACTTAACCCAACCTTCACACCAATTTGCCATTTATATCACCTCTATTTCAAATGTACTTGCAGCAATCTTTCGACTTTTCTCAGATGAGGGATAGGATTATTTACATATATGATGGAGATGATATCACTCGCCTCGAATACTCTGTATATATCACGCTCTTTTAATCTTATGAACGTGCGATAATGCCTTTCATCGGCTATCATCTTGGCATATTCCACAGCGACCTTCAATCGGTCATTATCTATCCCATCGATACAAGTCAAAGTCAGTTCCGGCTTTCCAACAGGAACATCTCTGATCATGAACTCTTCGATACCATATTTCCATAAATCGCTAACACTCAGCATCACGCATCACATCCAATCACAGCGCAAGATGCAGCAGCCACACCGCCGGAAATCACCATCACAGAGAATGACCGGCACACAGCCTCAAATCCAACTCCAAACAATCCTATCAGCCACAACATGATTGCAATGCACATTGATGCAAATGCAATTAGAGATATAATCATAGCTATCGCACATAAAGCCGCTGCCAAATCTTTCATATATTACCTCTTTCTACCGCCATAATATGCTTACCTATTTCAGCCACAACATTCACGCTTACAGCGTTGCCGGCCTGCTTGTATAATTGCGAATTGCTATTCACAGCAGCAGCCTTATCGAATTGCTCATCTGTGAACCCTTGCAATCTCCAACATTCTCTCGGAGTCAATTTCCGGATATACACCTTTGAGCCATCATCTAGCACCACACCGAGATTGTCGCTAGTAGTTAAAGTGTTGGCTCGTTGAGGTTGCACTCGGTCCCTTCTTGTTTCACTATTCGGATATGCTAGGTCTACACCATCGCCATGATATGCCATTGCATAACCCTGTTTATTGGCTGTTTTAATCAAAAGTCCATGGCGGTCTTGACCGGTTAAAGTGAAGGCCGGTTCGCCAACTTCCTTCAACCTTCTTCCGTTTTGTCTTTTCTCCAATCTATCCGGAGTCAAACACGCTTGAACACTTACATCGCTGAATTGATATAAACCTGTTTTGGCACCCATGCCACCACCTAATGCAGATAATGTGCAGCTTACACCACTCGGATCATACACTCGCATCCCTTGTGAACCACCTATAACTTGCTTAATAACTGCATCGTTTTTTCTGGGGATAGGAAGTAACTCTCTTCCACCTGTTTCTCCAAGATATCCAACAAGGTAGACGCGCTCCCTGTTTTGTGGGAGTCCATAGTCTTTGGTATTGTAAACTTTCCATTCGCAAGTGTACCCTCTTTCGGCCATTTCACAGAGAACTGTATAGAATCCATATCCTCGGTCAATAGAGAGTAAATTCTTAACATTTTCAACGATAAGCCATTTGGGTTTATCGTTTTCTTTCTCATCAAGGAGCCGCATGATTTCAAAAAACAATCCACTTCTTGTGCCTCGTTTGATGCCTCGCTGCTTTCCGGCAATACTAACATCTTGGCATGGGAATCCGAATGCCCACACATCGGCTCTTGGCAATTCACTTCCTCGCACTTTTCTAACATCATCACTAAACCACATCCCTTCCGTGTTATATATTTCTCTGTAACTCTTTTGAGCGAACTTATCAAATTCGCACCACCCAACACATTCCATGCCGGCCTGTTCTAATCCGCTGTGGAATCCACCGATTCCACTAAAAAAATCAATAAATTTCATATATCCCCTCTAGTACAATTTTCTATATTTAAACCTTCGAGCAATCCGCCCATCTTTATGTTTCATATAAGCGACCATATCGCCATCGAAGTTCTTGATAACTCGTTGTGCTGCGATATATTCGCTATATTGGATATAGGCATCACATTTGCCATGACACCCAACTTCTCTAAACTCGCAATCCTTACATGGTGATTTTGACATATATCATTCACCATCACTCTCCAATTGCTCGATTTTATCCAATAAATCAAATACCTCATCACTTGTTAAATATCCAATCACATCATCTGTGATTGGTGTGTTATAACAAAGTTCATCATGATGCAATACCGCCAATTCATAAGGATGTGCATCATCACAATAAGCAATTCCACCGGTAATTACAGAGGCGCCATATCCGTTATCAAACTTGAACCGCCATCGCTCTCCGTTATCTATCTGTTTATGTTCATATAGTCCATTATGTGCTTGAAAATCTTTGTATTCTTTCATTTTTTCCGGTACTTCCCTACATTCAATAAGGCACATTGATGGTGGTATAGTAACAAGATTGCCTGTGTGATCATCGATAAAAGCAATCACTTTTGTTCTTCCAAGAGCAACATTTTCAAGTGCTGTTTTATAATTTTCCATTTCAGAGCCACCGCCACGAGCAAATGTACTTGTACAATAATCTTTTCCGGCTCCGTGGAGCATAACTTCTATTTCTAACATTCCGAACCTCTACTTTCCGGTGCTACCGAATCCACCTTTTCTGCACTCCTTGATATCATCCGCATCATTTACAGTTGTGCCATATGGTGTGAATATCCCTTGAACTAATCTTTCGCCTTCCTTCACATGGAATGGAACCTTGCCCATATTAATGAGAGGAATCATGATGTGTCCTTCGTTCTTTTCGTTGTTGTAATAGTCTGCATCGATGATGCCTTGACCATGAATGAGGCAAACCTTATTGTTGATTGCTACGCTGCTGCGCATATGTAATCCGAGATACTTATCACTATCGATTTGGCATTTCAGTCCTGTAGGCACTAGCACCACATCGAATGGATTTATCACCATGCTTGTTGCAGCACAGATATCATATCCGGCACTTAATTCGCTTTTTCGAGTCGGCAATTCAATGCCTTTATGTTTATAATCCTCTACAACTTCAAATTTGTTCATTTTTCCGTTTCATCTCCCTATTTCTAGTTACTAACTTATTGCCACACGCTCTGCCACAGGTCAGCTTTGTGGATGACTTATAAGGAACATCAAACACCGCTCCACATATTACACAATGGCGAGTGGTAAAAGGGATAATATCCCCTTTTCTGTTGTTGAATTTGTATCTAACCGGTGTGAGATGCGTTTCAGTCATTGGTGTGTCATTCCACACCGGTAAATCTTCCAAGAAGTTTGGAATCTTATTCCTAAAACGATCATGCACCGCTTTTCCGGTTGTAATAGTCGTGTGTGTGGTTTCCTTTCCTCTAATCCTCAACAACTACCATGAGGCGCTTTCTGAGGTCGATTTCATTGACATATATCTCTTGCACTCCGTTGATATCGTGGACTTCCGGACAATCGATGCTGAGATAATCATTCAAATCTCTTTCAATTTCTTCCGATTTACATTGTGCAACCTCTAGTGATTCGGCACGAACCACAACATCAACATCGAGTGTGCCTCTGTATCTAATACGAAATTCATTCATAACTTGAATCCCTTCTTTCTGTAATCCAAATATGATATAGAGGTGGGATATCGTTTCTTCTTCGATATCCCCTTTTTCTTCGGCTTGCTCACCTTCGGCTTTTTGGTGGTGTCGCACCTTCTTGCCTTTAGCTGATGCAATACACTTTCATCGCTCGCTGCATTGATAGTAATCTCTACACGAGGGTTTTCTTTGTCAAACCCCACAATATGTGAGCCATTATAGTCGGAAATCCACATATCATCTGAGATTATCGCTGCATCTTGCAGAATGTCGCTTGTAGCTTGCAGTAATCCAACGAGATCCGGCCAATTTTTCCAATCTGCTAAATAGTAGCGGCAACAGATTGAAATAGGCCCATCATAGGACTTCACTAGGTTAAGATTGTTTAGTTGCTCTAACGCTTTTTTTTGATAACTTGAAAATGCTTTTGATGGTATGAGTTTCATGTTATTGTCAACCTTAACGATTCGACTTCCGTTCTTTTTGGTTCGTGGTGAACCATAAATTACTACTTCCACATTGCACCTCTATATTTCTGCTTTAATTTTCTAATTCTATACCCCAAATTTAACCGCTGAGGCTTGTCTAACATTTCCCTCGATAGAATTATCGTGAAAATTTAAAACTTGCCTTATAGAGCGTTTAAATCAATTGAGCGGTTTATCCACCCCCTCGCCGAACTCACCGGTGATTTTAGCGAATGTTTTATCAAGTGTCTCCATGCCATCGACACCGGCCTTCGCTGCGGTGAATCCAATCACCATTGCATCGAAGAATTGTTTCTTATCTGAATTATCAATCATTGATTCAAATATCACCTGTGTGGCTGCTGCGCATAATGCTGTAGCAACTGACTCAGCACTTTGCCACTCGCCTTCCTTATATTTAATTCTGAGATTGTGATTCTTTTCTTTGATTTTGATTTTTCTCATCTGTGGGATGCTCCTTTGAATATTGCCTCTTCATATTCACCTCTGAAGCGGTCATAAATTCGTTGGCTGTAATGATCTTTAGTCCAACCATCGCTGTAATTCGTTGTCAATACAATGGGTTTCATCCGGTTGCAGCGGTCTATGATGATAGACTCAACCTTTGCTGACACCCATTCGGATTTGGAGTATTCTGCCCCAAAATCATCGAGTAGCAGCAGCGGAATATTTCTCAATTTTTGCTCATAGTTCATGAATGCCACGTTATCGCCTTTTGATAACGTGAGCATATTATCCAAGAGGTTTGGCATCGAAATCATCATTCCGCCTTTGCCCATGTCAATCGCTCTTTTTAACACACTCACCGCAATTGATGTTTTTCCTGTACCGGCCGGCCCTCTGAGGATTAACCCCTTTCCGAAATCAATATTGTATTTGAGGTTATCCGCATAGGCTTTCACGATTGCATATGCCTCTTTATTTTCTGCCGGAAATGTTCCATGTTCACGCAGCCAATCGAATGACATGGATGCATATCGCTTTGGGATGCCGGCAAGGTCATAGGCTCTTGATTTTTCATCACGAACCACTATCGGACTTTCATAAATTGGATGAAAGAACTCATATTTAGGTGGCTCCGTGAACCCTCGCTGATTCTTTATCCCAATCGACTTGTTCATCTTTTTTCGCAGATTTTCGATCATCTGCGTAGGATTGTATTTTTCTATTTTTCAACACCCCTTCAATGTATTTCACATTGGTTGTGCCTTTGTTCTTAGCCACTTCCAATGCACTCAATACTTCATCAACTCCATATTCAAGAACCAAACTTTCTAAAACTTCCATCAAATAAGAAGAGATATCACCAAAGTTATTAATCCAATTATTGAATACAGGCTGCATGAAACTCTTTTCTTTACTTTTATTTTCTTTACTTTTATTTTCTTTACTTTTATTTTCTTTACTTTCTATTTCCTTTTCTTTTCTTTTCTTTACTTTACTTTGTGGGATTATCGCACTCATTTTTTGAGTTTCTGTAGACATTATGTCTGCATTAACTGAGTTATTGTAATCATCATGTAAACAATAACATTGCAATAACGTGGGTTTCTTCCGCCTTTCGGTGATTTTTGTATACCTACTCTGTATACCTTTTGATGTTAAAATTTGATATTTTTCAAACATTTCCATCGAGAAAAAATCAACCTCACACGCTTTTTGGATAATCGCACTTACCTCTTCGACACTCATCATCGTGTCAAATGCGATGAGATTTATCTCATCATCTGTGGCTTTCATGAAGTACCCCTCATCCTTGTAGATATTGGATAGGATGTATATAAGCACCGCTATCGCTTGGGATTTGTGCGCCACCATTATCTTGCGAACTTTTATATCAGCTAAAAAGCCAACATCGAGTGGGAAATAATCCACACCTTTAGAGATAGGGCGAGCCATTAAAACCACCTTCCTAGAACTTTACATATTCTTTAGATCTGCCCATCTTCAAATATCCGATTTGAAGAGCATAATCAATCATGCTTTTTACATCGTTGGCCGGCACCTTTGTGCGTTTCTCGGTTAGTACGAAAAACAACGGATTATAAGGGATTGGTGAACCATTTGACTTCAACGCATTCGCCTTGATGGAATCCTTCACAGTAACCCATGCCACTCCAAACTGTTGCAGCATCTTATCTTCATTGTTCATCTTTCACCTCGTCATTTCCGATTAATTCATTCAATGTTGCCACTTCTGTATTGCAGCAAGTACAAACAAAGCAATAGATGGAATATAGTTCATCGATAATTGGTTGCTTAGATTGGTAAGCACCATTTTCTTTTGCAAGTGCCTTGATTCGCATCAATAACACCGCTTTTACTGTTACATCGAACTCATGATTCATTTTGATATCCTTTCTTTTAACACTTTCATCACTTCTGCTGCTTGTGGGCCATGTGCCATCTCGTGGCATTCCCTACACAAACAAGCTAGATTATCAAGATTCGACAAACCACCTCGGCCACGGAACAGGATATGATGCACTTCTGATGCCATCGCACCGCACAGCACACATAATCCTTGATCACGTTCAATGGCCTGTGGTCTAGTCTTTTTATATAAGGCCTCATCAGCCTTCTTTCGGCTGTTCATCTTCCCACCTATCAAGGAGTGAATTGATATAGCTGCTATCCTCTAGTGCTATGCCTAACTGATTGCACTCTGTAACCAAGCTATCAATCAGCCTTGCCATCTGCTTAGTGTCATATGACGAGGAACCCATATATAGGAATAGGACTGTGGTTCCTTCGATTTTGGCACTTTCGCCCATATCTTCGGCGAACCACCCCAATCCGTTCCGGCTCCATCTATCTATGATTTTCTGTTTAGCACTTGGCAGCACCAACACTCGCTCAAATACACCGCATTCCCTTATGGCTCGTTTATATACATCGACCTTCGATATATAGCCATTTTTAGATAGTTCCTTTGCGATTTTCTCGCATAGAACCCAACAGAATGCATTGGCATTTAAGCTGCGAGATTTTGACTTCTTCTTAATTTCGATGGAGTACTCAACATCCTTATCGATTTCAGCGAGTTCATTATCTCTTGGAGCCGGCATCATCACCATTACTCCGATAGGGGATTTAAAGGTTTCAATTCCCTTTGTAATCCATTTCATTAGTAGCTATTCACCCAAGCCTTTAACTGTTGAATTTCACTCAAATCTAGTTGAGTGCTAATTTTATTGAATGTAGCCTTCGTGTATTTGGCCAAATCGGATTTCTCAATGCCTTTTGCTGTTGCTAACTCAACAACTTCATTCAAGGCTTGAATTGTAACCTCGGACACATTATTGGAGTTGCCATCGTCATCCTCTTCCCACGCAACTCCGAGGATTGAAGATAGGCTATATCTTCGGCCATACGTTACAACGCTGCCGACACCTTGCGGATCTTTCTTCACTAATGGCAATGTGAAAGGCTCTGCCTCAATCCACTCGCCACTTTCGTGCAATAATCGTGTAGTTACAGTTACATTTCCTTCTGAGGTTTCCGGAATTTGTAAGAACGAGATGCCATTCTTCGCCAAGATAGGGCGAACTGCTTGCAGTAACGCATCAAGCGTTACATATTTAGCTTTTAGAAACGCATTCTCTTTTGTGCGTTCAGGATCCGACACCTCTGCTTGGAACTTAGCTAATGCCTTTGAGATTTCAATAAGTGATTCACTATGTTTCATTAGATTCTGCTCCATTCCACACCGATTTTATTCAAAGTATCTTCGATGATTTTTCGTTGAGATTCAGTCGCTTTCACCACATATGTTGTGCGGATAGTTTCTTCAACTTCCTCAAATTTCATAGGTTTTTGTTGGAGTGGAAGTTCTACCTCTACAGGTGCCAATTTCTCCACATCGATTGTGTGGGCCTTAGCAGCTTGCATCTCAATCTCTAATCGTTTATCAAACTCATCACTTAGATATCCATCTAATTCAGAGATGGAAACATTCATTACTTTGTGAGCCACATCATCAAATGTGATTGGTGTATTCAATTCATATTGTGAGTTGAATAAATCAATCTTTAATTTGACCATTTCTTCCTTCTCCGCTCGCATTTTTGCAAGTTCATCATCGTTATTTTGCTGCGTTAAGAGTTCATTCATTGCGGAGTCAATGGCACTTGCTGTGGCATCAATTTTGGCTGTTTTGTTTTGCCACCATTTTGGATCAGCCACAAACCGATTGCGATATTCCTCACGAATACCAAGAGCCTCGAACTTATCTCGAATCATATTCATTACTAATTCTTTGCGTTTCTCGGTTTCGATATTCTCGAACTCTTGAATCTGATTGGATATTGGAGCCTCTACTCGGCTTACAACAGCAAGCACCTGTTCGAGTTCCGCCGAAAAGACATCGTAAGGTTCTTTTAACAATCGTTTTTGCTCAGTTCCAAATCGCTGCAAGTGTGTGCGAACGCTTACAATCTCACGAAGGACACCCTTCATCTCTTTTAAGTTGTCTTGTGTTACTACAAGACCGTTATATTTTTCTAGTTTCTCCTCTAAATATTTGGAGATTTCCTCATTGTTCCATACCGCTCTGCCTACAGATTGAATCAATTGAGGCTCTACATTTTTAACTACTTGAATATCAGTCATTTCCATGTGTGTGGTTTCCTTTCTTTACAGTTTGTATTAAATGACTTAAAATATAGGTGTGTGGTTGCCTTTCTTGTAATTCGCAAGAAGGCTGAGTGCTATTTCTCCTTTGAGAAATGGCACTTTTTTATTTTGTGATGAATATCACCAAATTAATAACAGCAACAGCCATTGTGATAGTGAAGATTGTGGCTGCCAATATATTGATAACTTTATCTACCATAAGCGAATATATTCCCCTGTAACCCACCAATAAGAGATGCCGAAGAATAAAAACAGCGTGAATGCTGTGAATACTAGCATTTCAAATGTGCTTGGCTCGTTATTGCGCAACGCTCTTCGTTTTGCACGTTTCTCCGCTGCTCTTAATCTGTGAATCCTCATTTTTCCTCTCTTTCCATTCCTCGAAATCAGCTAGATTCTGAGGATTTTTATAAAACTCATATATTGCATCTATTAATAGGTTCATGCGATATCCTTGCACACCGCATCAATGCCTCGGCTTTTCATGATTTCGTGGATCATTAATCTGCCTTTTTGAGTCCACTTTGTGGTGATTTTAGAATCCAATCGGCCATCTGAACGTGTGAATGTGAATGTTTCACTTTTGGTGTAACCTTTGCCCATTTGATTTTTATATAGAATCCATTGGCCACCCACGCTGCGTTGAATCTTCTCTTCTTCAAGAATTTTATTCAAGGCTCTTGCTGTGATATCGTAATCAGCGGCAATCTGCGTTATTGTCAACGCACTTGTGCTGCTTAGGATTTCATCGACATAATCTCTGATTGGCTTAAACTCAGAAATCTGCTGTTCCTGTGCAGCAATCAACACCTTTTGCTCATTAATCACCATATTGGCGATTTTCAAGGCTCTCCCCATCACCTTCTCCGGTGAGTTCCACTCACGTTCGACTTGGATGAAGTATTCCCTTGCTTGTTTGCCCTTCTCGTTTCGAGCGAGCATACATAATTGTTTAGCCATCTCGATGCTGAGATTGTGGTCAGTTTGTTTTGTTGCGTTGCCTTGTGCTGTTACTCTTTTTTGAGTAATAGGTGTGTAATCAACATTTTCAATAAATCCGTATTCACACATTCTTTTGAACCAATCATTATAACGAGTGCTGATTTCCAAGAATTGGTGAAGATCTCGACCGCTTACAAATTGCAAATCTGTCGGTGTAGTTTGAATTGGGATTAAATTCATATATTATTCTCCTTACTTTACTAATCAGTAGTGCTACATCAATTCTGTAATGGACACATTAAAGCATTCAGCTAACTTTTTGAGGCTGTTCACATTCGCTGAGTTTTTACCTCGTAACCATTGACCGACAGCCGCTTGGGATAAACCGGTTCTTTTGGCTACTGCATAAGCACTCATATTTTGCTCGTGCATCAATTCTTTAATTCGTTCCAAATTCATTGCTTTATCACCTTCCTTTTGGTAGAATGAAATTACTAAACTTTTACTTAGCAAATAATAGCATTTGCATTGCTATGTTTTTGCGTTGCTCTGTGATTACATATTACAACGCAAATGCTACTATGTCCAATTAACAGTTTATAAAAATAATTATTTTTTCTTAAACAGAATAAGGTGAGCATATGGCATTCGATACTATATTTGAAATCATGAAGGAACGAGGCCTTACAGCTTATAGAGTTTCAAAAGATACAGGTATCTCACAGGCCTCTATAGCGGATTGGCGAAAAGGTCGCTCAAAACCTAAAATTGATAAACTCAAAATATTAGCTGAGTATTTTGGTGTATCATTGGCATCGCTAACAGGGGAAAGCAACGAGATTGATGATACTCAACAAATACAAGCACTAAATGGGTATTATGTAGACAAAGAAACGGCCGAATATGCTGAAATGTTGCGTACTCGTCCAAGTGCTAGACTTCTATTCTCTGCTGCGAAAGATATATCAAAAGAGGATATGCAAAAGGCGGTCGAGTATATTGAGTTTTTAAAATCTAAAAATAAATAATGGCACCCATCAAAGCGTGGGTACCATAAAATAAGGAAATAGGGAGTGTGTTGTATTGGTAGTAAACATAATTTACTGCGATTTACCATGTGTTAAGGCCGTATCAGAAGAAACGGAAGATATAGATACTCATAACATCTATATAAATAAAAATCTCCCTCATGGTCGCATGAGAGAGGAAATTAAACATGAATTAATGCATATTATTAATGATGATTTTTACTTGGATGAACACGTGAATCTTGTTGAAGAAATGGTTCGTAGGTCAGATATAAACGATTCAGAATTGGAGAACATCGACTTTTATCATCATTTTAATGTGTAATCATAAATAAGGGGAGAAACTATGAAAAAGTTAATTATTGCGACTGCATTCGCATTATGCACGTTATCGGCGCAAGCTGTAACATTACAAGATTTAGGTGATTATAATAGATATACTCAGTTGCCTAATGCTATGAATGAACTCCAATTCATGCCGATTGATGTGCAAGTGATACATTCAGATGATAATAATAAGCTAGAAATTATCACACCTATATATAGCTATATGCAAACACATAGGAATTTTGTTATAACCGAATTTGTAAAGCATTATTACTATGATTTCACCAATCGAAGTATTGTATTAGAAATTGCCGAAACTAACCTTATCGATGGTCGTAATGGTAAAACATTAAGAAATGGCAAGCACAAACCACCGAAACGAGTTGAGTTACAACAAAATACATATGGTTATTTAGAGGCCATGATCGCACTAGGTAACGCACAACGTGTTGGCAAATTTACACCACCAACTGCAAAATAAAAATAGCCCCCTATCAAGGGGGCTATACTTATACAATTTGAAAGGAAACCACACAATGAATAATTTGAAAGCTGTGATATACGCTAGATACTCATCGGATAAGCAACGAGATGAATCTATCGAAGGGCAGATTCGTGAATGCAGAGCCTTTGCAGAGCGTGAAGGCATCATTATAACAGGCATCTACACAGATAAGGCCCTATCCGCTCGCACAGTCAATCGACCGGAGTTCCTTCAAATGATAGAGGATTCAAAGAAACACCTATTTGATTATGTGCTAGTCTATCAGCTAGACAGATTCAGCCGCAGCAGAGAGGATAGTGCTGTATATAAAGCTATATTAAAGAAAAATGGTGTTAAGGTAGTAAGTGCGAAGGAGAATATCACCAATGATCCGGCCGGCATCATCTTGGAATCCGTACTCGAAGGCATGGCAGAATATTACTCGGCCGAACTATCTCAGAAGGTTAAACGAGGAATGACAGATAATGCCCTTCAAGGGAAGGTCAATGGCACACCTACCCCTTTGGGTTATGATAAGACCGAGGATAAAAGGCTCATCATCAACGAGCGTGAGGCTCGTATTGTGCGAACTATATTCGACCTTTACATCAAAGGCCACTCCATCCCCTCTATATGCTCACACTTAAACTCTAAAGGGTATTTATCCAAGCATGGCTCCAAATTCTCATATGCTGTAGTTAGACGGATTTTGAGTAACGAGAAATATATCGGCACGATGCGATGGAATGATATCGTCATCGAGGATGCTATCCCTTTCATCGTATCAAAGGAAATATTCGATAAAGTTCAGCAACAAAAAGGCCATAGAATTAAGAAAAAGGGTGCTAGGAGCGAGTTTTATAATTTATGCGGTAAATTATATTGTGGTAAATGTGGCGGCCATTACACAGGCAATACAGCCACATCACACACAGGAGCCAAGCATCACTATTACAGCTGCACAAATAGGCGAAAATATAAAACTTGTACAGGCAAGAACATCAAGCGTGATATTTTAGAGGATATCATCATCAATCAGACTATTCATATCTTAAATGAACCCAACACCATCGCTCAATTGACCAAAATGGCCACAGAGGCAAGCAACACGATGCTAGGTGATGCGGAACTCGAATTGAAACGCATTGATGCTCGTATCAAGGAACTGCAATCCGAATTAGAGAATTATATGAAGGCCATTGCAAATGGATTCATATCTGACACACTACAAACACAAATCGAGAATGCAGAGGCAGAACTTCAAGACCACATGACACGCAAGACGAACCATGAAATCAAGGCACATCCTATAAAACTAACAGCAGAGCATATTGAGTTTTTCCTCTACAAAATGGCAAAAGAAAACCCTACCACCAATACAGGCAGAGCGAGGATTCTCGACACGTTCATTCACTCTGCGACCATATATGATGATAGGGTTGAAATAACCTTCAATTACAACAATGACCTACCCCAATTTAAAGGACAGGTCATTGATGGTTCGTTTTCAGTTAGTGTGGTGG
>ERZ772779.125-NODE-125-length-36801-cov-9.308850_pt1 | contig 36801 bp, 37 predicted proteins | sample MGYA00511360_ERZ772779 | MGnify/ENA primary metagenome ERZ772779 (study PRJEB29015, sample SAMEA2738112) | human oral metagenome | biome: human oral; feature: human-associated habitat; material: saliva | place: China | collected 2231 ...
AAGCCATAACGTTCAGTGATCGAGCGAAGGTTTATATACCTTCCTATTAAGATGTTTCATCTGATTACAGATGAGATTTTATGCAATAACTAGGGACACACCCTATATGCACTTATAAATATACACAAAATTCTAAAATTTAGCAAATAATTAGAATTTTGAAAAAAATAAAAAAACAACATAGGTAAACCTATGATGTGTAGTTAATGGAATAAAGGAGCTTTATGCAGACGTTTTTTAATAAGACAAATATTTATGATGACCTTCAGTCTGTTCTTAGTATCAGTGAGTGGTTGCGTGCTATTCCTGGAGAGTTGGTGGTGGATGCTACTGTTTCCTCTTTGGGCTACAGCGAGTTCTTCCGACAGTTAGAAGAGTTTGAATTAAGTAGAGCAGGTAAGAGAACACGGACAATCAATATTCAAGCTAAATCTTTGGAAGTATTATTACCAGCATCATTGGTAGATGTAGAACAGTGTGTCCATATTCTCATGTCTGAATTGTTTGGTTCTGAGAGACCTTTGCCTTATGTGGCTTTACTAGAAACAAAAGGAAAGGGACGTTATTTACAAATCCTTATTTCTGAACGTTACTACAGTAAAGAACCTATTGTTTATGAAGATTTTTGGAAGTCTGATAGATTTCAAAATGTAGTAACAGGAAGATTATGCAAAGCAGATGATCCTCAAGCTAGAAGAATTGTAAAGGCAGGTGATCTCCGTAAGACATGGACATCACACTTCAGTTTAAAAAGCAGAATTTTTACAGCTGACGGATATGCTAGAAAACACTCAAACAGAAAAGAAAGAATTGGCTTTGATAGATTGCTAAGTCGTATACGTCAGTGCATTGCTGCAGCCTTTGTTAAATTGAAGATTCAGTTTAAGAAGGAATTTCTACTCCCAAAACTGAAACGTCATGATTGGCTCAATAAGTATCAGAACATTAATCTTACAAGGATAAATGGAGCAATACAGCATATAGAACAACATTTGCAGCTGGAGTGGATCGCACTGAGAGATGGTTATTTCCTGCAAGAAGGGAAGATATACGACCGATTTATGGTATTGGCAAAACGGTATGCAAATAAGATGAAACAAGGATTCTCAAATCATCCTATTGATGGTGGCAGAAAGAAGATAAAACTGTCTTTCTCAATATTTATGAATGTTATCCGAGTACAGGAAAACATAGATACCGTCATAGAAGATTTTGATAAAGAAATAGATGAATTCCGTATGAACTACAGATATGGAATTTAAGAAAGGAAGATGAATATGATTACATCAATTTGGAATGTTAAAGGTGGTGTTGGAAAAACACTTACCAGCATCAATTTAGCTGCAGGATTTGCGAAGGAAGGAAAGAAAACACTATTAGTGGATATGGACGGGCAGTCCAGTGTGTCTTATCTGTTGTTCCCGGAAAGAGAGTTTGAGGATGGAGATTTGACGATTGTAGATGCTTTGGCTGGAACAGGTGAAATAAGTGAATGTATCTATCATACGAATATTGAAAATTTGGATGTTATTCCTGCAACAATCTACTTATTTACAGTAGAAAAGCAAATGTTGGTAAATACATCATCTGGAATACAACAGACAAAACTAAAGAAGTTGCTGAAGAAGCTACAAGGTTATGATGAAATCATCATAGACAATAATCCTTCTATCAATCTATGTACTACCAATGCATTGTGTGCATGCGATAGATTAATCATTCCTGCCGACCTTGAAAAGGGTGCTTTGAAAGGAATTGAATTGACTCTGCAGCATTCGCAAGAAATCCTAGAAAACATTGATGGAGCAAACTTTGAAATCAGAATCCTTCCTACAAAAATCCAACGAAACAAGATTGATACAGAAACATTGGAAGAATTAAAGACGGCATATGGATCCATGGTTTATCAGACTAATATCCGTTATCAAGCTGCACCGATTAAAGATTCTTCTATGAAGGGAAGAATGTTGATAAATGATATGAAATCACGTTCAAAGGTTGCACAAGACTATAGAGACCTAGTAGCAGAAGTTCTGCAGGAGGAGAAATAAAAATGGGACTACTAACATCTAAAAATGGATTATTAAATAGTGCTTCTCTTGAAGCAGCGAAACTAGGGAAGATTATCTACGTTTCTGTTGAGGAGCTTTGTGCTAATGAGAAGAACGTCTATGAAATGGATGATATAGACCTGCTAGTTGAAAACATCCAGGAGATGGGTTTGATTGAACCGCTACATGCATTTAAAAGTGGTGATGGACAATATGTCCTTACATCTGGACATCGTAGATTACAGGCTATCAAAAAGCTCATTGAAAGTGGAGAAACTGTCAAATATAACGGGAAGGCACTTGATGATCATGAGATACCAGTGATCTTGAATTATCCAGAGGATGAGTTGCAGGAAAGGGTAATGCTGCTAAGTTCTAATGCGTATAGAACGATGGATAAAAAGGAACGAAGACAAGTCATATTGGAAGCACACCGCTGCTATACAATCCACTGTGCAAATGGAGATAAGCCGGAAGGACGTGAAAGAGAGTGGATTACAGCTATTACGGGCATTTCCGATGGAACGGTAAAGGATGTCCTGGCAGAGATTAATAAGAAAGATGTGGATGGAGATTTATCAATATCTGCTGAAGATATCGTAGAGAAGGAACCGGAAGAGGATGAGTTTCAAAAGTGCATCAAAAAGATTCAAAGCCTGGATAAATTTCTGCAAAAGAAATCACCAGATTTTAGAGAGAAAGATGAATTAACCAAACAGCAACTAAGGATAGCAATTGATGGGCTGATTGATACTTTGGAAATATTAAGAGGATAAGTGATAAAGGTTTAGTGATACTTTGGGGCAAATTGCCCCAAAGGAAAGAAAGTGAAGCGGAGGAAAACTATGGAACTGGAAGATATGGTGAAAAATATTGATGATATCTGTGGAACAGTTTTACAAACGGCAAGTAGTGAAACAAGTCCGGAGATATGGCATATGATAGCAACTCTTAAAGTGCTTTCCGGCGCTTCATTGAACCAGGTGCAGACTTTGGAAATGAATAACCTTGAATTGAAGAAGTCTGATCAACTGCACTTAAAAGACCTGATTTATCTTTATTTGAAAACTGCATCACTTAACAATTTGATGGAATTAGAACAAATGATTCCAAATTTCCGGCTGAAATACCAAGCAAAGATTTTAAATGAAGCAGAGATGGAACTGATTAGAAAATCTATGGAAAATAGAGGTGGATAAATGATTGGATATGAAGTGATGATTAAAAAAACAAGCTCATATGCAAGACTGAAATACTTGTTTGGTATCTGGCAGGACTTCTCTAAGATGGTTGGCAATGTCTATTCTATAAATGATGACTATACAATTCACGTTGAGGATGATTTTGAAAGAATGCACTATAAATCAGCTACGAAGTGGATACTATCTGCATCTGATGAAAACAACCATCAGCAAGAAGACACGGTGATTCAAAGAATGGATAGAGATAAAGATACTTATAACTTTATAAAATACTGGGCTAAAAGCATTAATGGAAACTATCTTGATGAACTCGAAAGAGAACTAATTATCAGAAAATGGCTTTTAAATCAAAAATATGAATGTATCTGTCGAGAATGTTATATCTCTAAGAGTACATATTTCAAAAAGATTAAAGAAGCAGAGAGAATACTAATACTATTGTGGAAGCTGGATCATTATGATGAATATGGAAATATGAGGCAATATCAAGAAATATTCCAGGAGAGATATGAAGCACTTGGAGAAAGGGCGAAGATAGATGAATACTATCCAGCATTCCTCTAAAAAGACCTTTGGGGCAATTTGCCCCAGGAAAGGAAAGTAAGCGATGGATGAAGAATTGATGGTGATCTTATCTAAAGATAATAGAGCCTTTGAGACTGCTTGGTTCAGTAACATGAAAGCAGCTAAGAAGTGGGCAGATAAGATTAGAGATACTAGCAATTATGTAGTTACGATTTTTAAGGGTTCTGATGATACTCCAATTGAGCAATATATGGTCATATAAAAACTGGGGCAATTTGCCCCGGAAGATAAAGAGATTACTTGAAAATTATAAGATGGGTGAGCTTATCTATCATAGAAGATAGTAAAAGTCAATAGTGAATGGGTCTCAACTTTTTCTCGGAATTTTTAGGAATGAAACGTGGTATTATGATAATGTGGAAATTCACATGAAAGGTACCCGGAGTAGTAGCCAGGCACCTTTTTTCAATGATTGGAACAAATGAAAGGATTGGATGGTTTTTGGTACAAAGCAAGTGGTAATTTGTTAGAGAAGGGATGGAAGATGAATGAAAAAGAAAAGATGAAGCATCAACTATATGGCTTGAATACAGTCGCTGTATTAGAAACCTTATGTATCAATGTAATAGATGTTATGGAAAGCATAGAGGCTTTTAAGAAGGAATATGGTGTAGGTGCTGGTGTAGAGGTAATCCGTGGGCTGGATGAGGTTCAGAAAAACTTTGAATTAAATCGAAAGAAGTTAACGAAAATGGTAGGTGTTGTGGCTGATGGTATAGAAGACTATATGAATGGCAAAAAGATGATGCCACGGTACCAGATTCAACTGATTGATGATGATCTAGTCTTTAAGAATACAGATGATGCAGTGTATTTGAAAATTCCTGAAGAAGTGTTAGATGGAAATATGAAGGTGAAGTTGTCTAAGCGATTTCTTACAGTCTATGATAAGGGCTTTATGGAATGGAGATATTATCCAGAAACAAAGGTTTATTTATATAGCGGAGACAATAGAGAAGAGTGTAGTTCTTTCTCCTTTGTAAAGCTGCTAAAGGAATCAAATTCTGTAATGGAACGGAAACGACAGGAAGACTTGAGTAAGAAGGCTAACTTGATTGGAGCAATAGATGGATTCTTTCATAAATATGATCCAAACGGTTATGAAAAAGTCTATGCAAGTCAAGAAGATGCAATGATTGATTTCGATAGATATTTGTTGCAGCAACCGGATGCACTAAAAAATGCAATCAGTAAGACATTAGAGAATGTGGAAGTTTCTGATGAAGAGTTACAATACATTCAAACAATACTAACAGCGATTGAAGAATTTACGAGCAAACATTCTTCAAAAGCAGAGAGTTCATTATTCAACAACTTGGAAACAAGTGCAGAAATAGAAATTTAATAAGTCGAAAGGAAAAGTTATGAACAGACAAGAACAGTATCAAAATGCATTAGTAGACACAAACAAGGAATTCTTTATCACATTGATTGAAGGAGTCATCTTATCAACAGTTATATGGATGATAGGTAAAAATGAGATGAAATTTGCGAGTCTTGTTTATTTTGCAATGATTCCATTTGGTTACAAACTGATAAATTACTTATTATCTAAAACAAGAATCATGTTGATTGCTTCACCTGCATTCTGGATCGGATTATTCATTGCAAAGGTCATTGCGGCAGGTATCATCTGTGTTCCTGCATTTATTTATCAGTTGGTCAAGGTTATTATGAGCAACTGTAAACCAAAGCAAGCCTAATCACTATAGATAACCTTTAAAAGATAGCAATATATTCTTTGGGGCAATTTGCCCCAGGAAAGGAAAGATGGTGATTGTTTGGAAGAAATAGACAAATATAGGCAGCTTGGCTTCAGAGGTAATAAACTGCAGCAGATCAAGATGGGACTTGAAGAGGGACTGGATGTTTCAATTTACGCAAAGCCAGAATATAACGAATGGCAGATGGAACAAATCAGACTTGGACTAAAGGATCATATTGATGTAGGTGTTTATGCCTTTATAACGATACCTGCAGATGAAATGCAGCATATCCGAGAAAAGCTTGTATACGAAAGCGGACAGCTTGAGATGCGAGATGAGGAAATCAAGCAGAAAAGATTAAAAAAGATATTGCTTCTGATTGTATCTGCAATTGCAGTTGTAGGATTGGTGTTGATTAGCGTGATTGGTGGAGATAAAATCAAACGCTACATGCAAAGACTTGAAATCAAATTAAAAGATAGTTCTGTTGAAGTAGAATATCAATCAATGTTTAATCCAAGTGATTATATCGTAGATTACTCAGAGGAAAACGAAGTAAAACTAAGTATTGATAGTGATGTTGATACAAGTAAATTAGGTTTGTATAAAGTTAAATATACGATTGATAACGGGATTAAAAATATCTCCAAAACATTAGATGTCAAAGTTGTAGATAAGGATGCTCCAGTAATTACATTAAGAGAAACCAATGTATCAATGTATCGAACAGATGCATTCTCTTGTGAGGCATACATACAATCAGCAACAGATAATGTGGATGGTGATCTTTCCAAAAATGTTAAATGTAGCAGTATAGACACAACCAAGGATACTCAAGTAGTAACGTATAGTGTTGAAGATAGTCAGCATAACAAAGCGGAGGCTACATTGAACCTGCATCTATCTGATAAACCTGCACCTACACCTGATGTTATCTATGTTGAGGTGCCATCAGGAAATACATCACAACAAGGAAATAATGGTTCGGAGCAAATTGCCCCAAGCACAAGTACATCACACGGAACGCAATACTTTATGTTTAGTGATGGATACAATCTTGATTCAGGATTTTCAGCATGCATTGCGACTGGATCTGGATACGGAGCATATTCATGTGAGCCAATTATGGGTTCAGATGGATTATACAAAGGATATAAATTAACTTATTAAAATATTGGGGCAATTTGCCCCAAAGGGAGAAACGACATGAAAAACTTATTCAACAGATTAAGCGATCGACAAAAGAAGTCAGCCAAAATCATTGCTGCTATGTTGATAGTTGCAGTGGTACTATTTACAGTTCTGAATGTTTTACCAAAACCAAAAACAAACAATTCAGCAAAACACGAAACTAGCACTGAAACTTCTTCATCCAAGGAATCATCTAAGAAGAATGACGATAAAAGGAATCAAACTTCTAAGAAAGATGATAAGAAGAAGGATGACACTGGTAAGAAGGAAGATACTTCCACTACATCCGAAACATCTGTTACTCCTACAACTGGAACTGAGGTACAGAACAATAATAACAATTCTTCAGTAACAAATACTCCAACTACGAATACAACTCCATCTCAACCAGAACCACAACCTATTTATCAAACGATCCATCATGAAGAGGTTGGACATTGGGAAACACAGATGATAGCTGAAGCATGGGATGAACCAGTTTATGAACGGAAGATTATTGGTAACAATACTGGAACAGTCTATGCGACTGTAGATGAATTTGCATTTAATACAAATGGGGACGAAGGTTACCACGTAGGAAATGTTCAGGTTGGCACAACTCACCATGATGCCGTTACTCAGCAAGTGTGGGTGATTGATCAGGCTGCATGGGATGAAACAGTAATCGTTGGGTATAGATAAGTAATAAAATTCATATGTTTAAAGTTTTCTCCTTGTAGGCGGTAGATTTTCACATCTATCGCCTTTTTTAATGGAGAAATCTAAAAAATAACATTGCCTATTTTGATTGTCTGCTAAAGGAAATAGGCGATGAGATATAGCATCACACGACAAGCTTTATACAACACAGAAAAAATTCAGGAGGAAAAAATGAAATATAAATCAATTAGAAGTAAAATTACTGCCATTCTAAGTATGATGGTAGCCTTTTTATTGGCAACAATTATTCCAGTAAAGCTTACAGCTGCTACAGTATTCGCAAATGGTGGTGCTGGTTCAGGTGGCTCTGGAGGCGGTGGTGTAACAGGTGATAACCCTGGATACACGATTTGGTATGACCAATGGGGAGCAGATGGAGAACCTCTACAAGGCTGGAACGAAGCATCCATGAACGATATGCAAGCACGTATCGAAGGCGTGCTTGGTAAGACGATGAATCCTAATAGTTATGGTGGTACACGTCCATACCTAGAGATTTATCAACAGGCTGCTCGTGAAGCACTTGCAGATGCAATGGCTCGTTCTGCTACAGGTAAGGCAAGAATTGTAGGTGTGTCAAGTATTTACTGGGATGGTGGTAACAACATGCAAGCGGCTTATGATACAAAAGCTAATGTATTACGTCTTGCTGGAACACGCTCTGGTACTGCTACAGAGTTACCTGACAATACAGGTTGGTCAACACTCTACAACAATGGTAGTGGCGCAACAGGTACCAATTGGAGAGATTGGCTTGAACAGTATGGTGTAAATAAGGCACCTGACACAAATTTAACTATGATTGTTTGGGCTGTAGCCGAGGGTGAGCCAGTGCCACCAAACATTGAACTTAAAATTAAAAAAACAAACGCACTTCCTACGTTAACACAAGGGAACAACTGTTATGCACAGGATTTAAGTGGAGCAGTATATGAGGTACATCGTAAGTCTGATTTAAGTGATGCACCTATTTTGACATTAACAACTGATGCGGATGGCAATGCTGCTGCACCTAATGAAATTCCGTTCGATGGAACACAGCCTTACTTATATGTTAAGGAAGTAACTGCACCAAGAGGATTTGCATTAGATCCAACAACCCACGTTGTATCTCCGTATGATAGAAGTACATGGGTTGTAAATTCCACTGATACTCCGTTAAATGACCCTTTAAGAATCACTTTAAATAAAGTTAGTCCAGATAGTGAGGTAGTGGAAAATCCTGCAAGTTTAGAAGGTGCTGAATTTACAGTAAAATATTATGCGGGACAATTTACAATGGATACATTACCAACAGCACCTACAAGAACATGGGTAATTAAGACGGTAAAGTCACCTAGTGAAAATAAGTATATTGCTACACTATCAAATACATTCAAGGTTTCTGGTGATGAATTCTATCTTGACGGCGGTGCTCCAACACTTCCACTAGGAACAATTACGGTTGAAGAAACGAAAGCACCTGAAGGTTATACTTTAGAGAACAAGACATTAAGTGCAGGTGGTCAGGAAGTAGCGAACGGAATTGCATTATTCAATATTACAGAGAACGATCAACACATTGCGGCAGTCGTTGGAGGTAATGAGTACACTGTAGTGGAGGGTGTTGTACGTGGAGGACTAGAAGTACAAAAGAAAGATACAGCTACAAATGAAAATGTAGGGGTTGCTGTTTTTGAAATCATTAACAAGAATAACTTTGATGTTGTAGCTAGAGATGCGGACGGAAACGTACTTGGCACTGCTGAAGCAGGACAAGCTTTAAACTATGCAATCACAACAGATGCAAGCGGTCATTGGAAATCAAGTGATAACTTCTTGCCAGTTGGTGATTATGAATTAGTAGAAGTATCTGCACCAGCAGGATACTACTTAAATACAAATCCAAAGCCATTTGAAATCAAAGACAACGGAGCAACCGTTAGTCTTGATTATGCAGACGATAAGATCGTCATTGACGTAGCGAAGACAGATGGCAAGGGCAATAACGTTGCTGGTGCTAAATTAACATTGATTGAAAAAGATACAGGAAACGAAGTTGCTACATTCATCACTACAAAAGAAAACACAGATATTTCTAAGTTTGTTGAAGGTGGTAAGACTTACATCTTACGTGAAGACGAAGCACCATTTGGATTCAACAAGTTTGATGACATTGAATTTACTGTTACAGGTACACGACAGCATGAACAAGTTGTGATGGCTGTAGATACACGTAAAGTGTTCTACGTGAGCGCAATTAAGGTAGATGCTATGGATAACTCAAAGAAACTAAAAGGTGCTGAATTAACGTTATTTAAGGCTGATGGCACGGTTGCTTTAGATAAGGATGGTAAAGAATGCAAAGGAATCACTGATGGCGAAGGAGTTATCACTTGGGCTGTTGAATATGCTGATGATTTAGGTGGATATTATGTTCAAGAAACTGCTGCTCCAGAAGGCTACCGAATCAATCATGATCACTTCCAAGTAGAATTAAGTGAGGATTATGATTTTGCAGTGAATAATGCAGTGAAAGTGGTTGTAAACGATATGGCACTTCCATCAGTTAAGACAGGTGATACATTCAATGCAGTAGGATTATCTATGATGTTTGTAGGTGGTCTAGCTGTGGCAGTGTTCTTATTTCTTAAAAAAAGAGAATTAGTTAAGTAAAGGTATAAATATGCTTGGGGCAATTTGCCCCAAGTTTTTTAAAGATTAGAAGAAATGTTGTAAACAGAGAGAGGAGAAATAAAAAATGTGGAACAACAGAGTAATTTTATCAGGAAATTTAGTTAGAGATGTTGAAGTAAAGGCAACTGAAGGAGAAAGTAGCAAGCATGTAGCAAACTTTGCGGTTGCTGTGCAGAGACCACAATCAAAAGATACTGTAGCAGATTTTATTAATTGCGTTGCATGGGGACAACCAGCAGATTATCTTGGACAGTACGGTAAAAAAGGAAGTCACATCACAATTGAAGGTGAGCTACGCACACGTAATTATGAGCGTGATGGACAGAAGGTGTATGTAACAGAAATATATGTAAGCAGTTGTCATGTAGAGAAGAAAAAAGACATTGAAGAGTCAATGGAAGAAGAATGAAATTAAATGAATTAGATGCTGGGGGCGTTTCGCCCCCAGACATTATTTCTGATGTTGATGACATCCAGCAAGGATTTGATGTTGATAAATTTACAGAAATGATAGGACATACGCTTGCGGAAAAGAGACACATCATTAACGCAAAAGAAGTAATGCAAGAAATATCATCAGGCTATCAGGAACTGATTGATGATGAAATCTATGATGTTATTAGTGCTATGAATCACCAGTTAGATTGGATAGCTGATTCTATGCAATGGTTATCTGAAAAAATTGTTGATAGAGCTTTGGAAATAAGACAACAAGAAGAAAAACAATTAAAAACTTTAATAGAAAAAGAACTTGTTACTCATGAAACTGAGAAGGCTTATTTTGTTAGTATTCCTAAAGCTGTAATGAAATCTAATATGGATGGATTTTGGATTCCTAAAAGAATTATGAAATGGAATGATGAAGCAAATTCCTATGAGGTGCAGTATTACCCGAATTTCAAATTTACAGAATACGAGTATTCAAAAACACACAAAAAACTAAAGGATGTTGTAGATAAAAAAGAAATAACTGGAGATGAATTTAAATCATTGATGGTAGCTACAAGTATCCATCTGGATCATCTAAGAAATTTAGATGGTGCTGAAAGTATTGAAGAAGTTAAAGAACAGGAAAGAGAAGACATTATGGACAGTAATAAATCAAAAGAAATTAAATGGAGTGATCAGCTGCTGGATGAAGATAGGAATCTAAAAACTTGGGAAAGACAATTGTTAGAATATGAGTATGGTTTGATAGACAATACACCTTTAGTACTTCAAGAGAACTCAAAAGACTTATCTTATGCAGATGTTGATAATTTGCCAATTACAATGAATACATCAACCTTGAGAAAATTAAAATCAAAACACAATATTGATGGTAAAACGATTATTGATAGTGCAAGGTTGCTTAAGAAAACAGTGTTAGGAATCCAAAGCAAGAGTTTTGATAGTTCTCTTGTTTTTTTACTTGATTATAAAAGTGATAGAGGGTACCTAATGACTATGATTTTACGTGAGAACAAAAAATTAGGCTCTTACGAGGTAAATGAAATCACATCTATTTACGATAGAAAAAACTTTGAAAGTATGTTTATACAAAGTGTAGATGATAATAAAAAAGTTTGGTTAAACCCTGAAAAAATAAAAGAGATAACGTCTCAGGACTTACAATTTGTCCCAGACAGCTTATCTCTGTACACAAATAATATATCAGGTGTGGTACAAAATCAAGAGGAAATTAAAGGATTGTTATTATCAACGCTTGGAAAAGATGACTTAGCGAAACGGAAGGCGAGTTATGTTAATAAAATACAAACGATTTTAAAAGACTTACCATTTAATGTTAAAGCATCCGATGATAACGAAGTACAAGAAGTATACAATAGTTTGAGTAAGTTAGATGAGTCTATTCCTATGTATTTTGAAAAGGCATTAGAGTCTACATCCGATAAGAACTATATTCACTCAAAATTAGAATGGTTAAAATCTTCGTCTATATCTGGTGATGGAAAACTAGATATTTTATATACAGAAGTAGACAATAACATTATTGAAAGTAAGGATACAATACAAGGAAAGATAAATCTATCAGAGCCTTGTATCGAGTGGTATGTGAATGATGAATTAATTGTTAATGAACAAATGCAAGGCTCCACTTATTCTGAAAAGCTAGATGCTTTGAATGGTGAGATTTCTGGATTTACATATGATGAAATAATGAGACGCTGTGATGAAGCACATAGTCTTTTTAAAGATAAGCTACAAAACGATATCTTAGATGAAGATATTGCTGGGGGCGAAACGCCCCCAGAGGAAAAAGAATTGGGAGGTGGAATACATCTATGACGTTTAGATACTCTATTGAGAGCACAAATCAACGGATCGAAGGAGATTTTAAGCCGATAATCAATAACGAAATACACGACCTATTCAGAATTGTTTATTTAGATGAAAGAGAGATTGTTCCGTATGGAGATAATCTCTTTTTTGATTCATTTACTCAGGCTGAACAATATGCAAAGAAACATAATCTTCAGTTAGTGGAATATGAAACATTATTAGCCGATGTGAGCATAGAAAGTATAGAGAAAAGCATAAGCGAAAATGCACAGACCATTCATTGTGATGTGGATGATAAAGCTTTAGAAAACATTCTGCAATTAGATGAAGAATTATTCAAACAGATTCAAGATGAAAATGCTGATCTGGATAGTAAAGATATGAATGAAATTTTAGAGGAAGTTTCCAAAATACAATATTCAAAGAAAGAACTGATAGAACTAATTAATCGTACAGGAAACAAAATAATCACCGTCTATTTAAACGGTGAATAAGGAGAAGGTAGCGATGAGTAATAAAACGAATAAATACTCTTTAGATGAGATTCATGTACGGTTGAAAAATGAGGATGCATCAAAACTATTAACAGATGAATCTATAGATAATCCTGCTACAGTGGTGAAGCTTCTTGGGGACTATATAAAAGATTTAGACCGAGAACACTTCATGATACTAAATCTGAATTCTGCTAATGAACCAATTAATTTTAGCGTGGCTACAATGAAAGCAATTGACCATGCTGGCATGGATATAAGAAATCTGTTTAAATCTACCGTTTCATCAAATGCTTCAAAGATTATGGTTTTACATAATCATCCAAATGAGCATGTAGAGATATCAGATTTAGATAAGATTTTCACTGCAAATATCTATGCAGCCACACAACAATTAAATCTAGAATTTGTAGACCACGTGGTTGTTAGCAAGAGCGCTGAAGAAATATATTCATTTAGGGAAAATGGATTGCTGAAGGATATCGAAGATACATATGAACAATCCAATTTAGTTACTGAGAAGGATAGTAATTATATAGATAATCCAGCATACAAGGAATTACAAAAAAATATCCTTGAATGGATTAATCGGGAATACGAACAAGAAAATACAGAAGAATATCTAAATGAAGACCCAGAGCATATTGGACTTGCATTTACAACGTTTGGAAAAGATGAACATGAGTCACAAGCAGAGTGTGATTTAAAGAATCTAACCTTTACACATTATTTTGATGGAGTGCCAATTACGCATATTGATTTTATAAATAATGCAAATGGCGATGTTGATCAAGCCATTGCAGACATGCAGTCATATATTTGTGATGGTGATTTTAATGATTTAGTTTATCCAAATGCAGAAGATTTGAGATTGGTGATGAATCTTGAGCTAGATGCAAATGATGAGGTTGTACCATATAAGAAACCTGCTAATGAGGTAGTTGAGGATTATAAGAAAGAAATAGCAGAGAGGTTCATAGAATTAATCAATAAAGATGAATCTTCTATGACATGGGTAAAAGAATGGTCTACTACTTTTGAGAAGCAAAGAAGTTTAACCAGCAATGTTCCATATAAAGGACGGAATGCTTTTATGTTGAGCGTTATTGCAGCTATAAAAGGATATTCCGATCCGAGATGGGTTACGTTTAATGGTTTGAGAAATTTTGATGGTGCATATGTCAAAAAAGGTGAAAAGGGTGTTCATATTGAAAGATGGATTGTATCTGATCTAACCAAGAAAAAAGGAGAGAAGGATAAGTTCATTGATTTTGATAAGTTAGCAAAACTTATTAAAAGTGGAGAAAGAGATATAAGAGAATTTTCCATTTTCCCAAAGATATTTACTGTCTTTAATGTTGAACAGTGTGAAGGTGTTCCACCACTTGTTGAACAGGAAGAAAAGAAAATTAATCAGGAACAATATGTTACTGATATTGCAAATGGAATGAAAGTAAAACTCTTAAATGATGGTGGGGACAATGCCTACTATTCTCCGTTTGAAGACACAGTACACTTACCAAATAAAAATGCATTCTCATCCGATTATGCATACAACGCAACAGCATTACATGAGTTAGGACATGCAACAGGTAGCGAAAGAAGACTTCAACGTAATCAAAAAAATAATTTTGGTTCGCAAGCCTATGCTTTTGAAGAACTTGTAGCAGAGATGACAAGCTGCTTAGCTGCCAGTAGATTAATGCCAAGCGATGCAGACATGGATTCCTATATTCAAGAACATTCAAAAAATCATCTAGCTTATGTAAAGGGATGGAGCACTATTATCAAAAACAATCCAAATGCGATTGAAGATGCATTAAAACAAGCAACATTAGCTACCGATTTTATGGACATGGCTGCAAACGTAATTACAGTAGATAGATTCAATGAATTACATAAATCAGAAGCATGCGTGCATAAAGAGGATGGTCTCTTTAGTGTAGAAAATTTTGGATTGAATCCTATAAATACAACTACATTATCAATAGATGTAAGTGAGGAACTTATTCAAACTTTGAGCAAAGGAAGAAGCTTATAGATTGTTGGGGGCGAAACGCCCCCAGAAGATAGAAAGGAGATTACAGTGGATGATTATTTAGAAAAGATACGAAAGCGTGGACTTAATTCATTTCAACTGCATGAAGTGGAAGAAGGTTTAAAAAATGGACTTGATACAGAACAGATAGACATCTTTGCGAAGTATGAATATGACCATATGCAGATGCAGGAAATACGTTTAGCTTTGGAGCATGGTTTTACCTTGAAGCAAATAAGTGTATTTTTAGATCCGTCAATAAATTATGAAGCAATGAACCACGCTAGAATCAAACTTCAAAATGAAAATGTAATCGAAGAAAAAGCAAGAGCAAAGCTACATGCGATGCAACTGAAAAATCTTTTTGTTGTGATACTGATTTTATTCTTGATTGGTGTAGCTGTGGTTGGAGGATACTTTGGTAGAAAATACTGGCTGATTTTTAATCAACCTATGGAATTAAAACTGAAGAGTACACATATTGATTTAGGTTATGGTGATGCGTTTAATCCTATTGATTATATCGATGAATATACTAAGGATGATGGAGTGCAATTAGTATTGCCTAATGCAATTGATACGAAGCATATTGGACAAGTGAAAGTTATATACACACTAAAGAATCAATTAAAAAGTATTTCTAAAGAATTGACGGTGAACATTCAAGATAAGAACTCACCCGTGATTACACTAAATACAAAAGATATTACTTTAACTCGCACCAAAGATTCTTTTAATGGCAAATCTTATTTATCTAGTGCTATGGACGATGTTGATGGAGACGTTACAGAGCATGTTACGTGGACAAATCCAGATGAGAGTATAAATGACCAAACGATTACATACAGCGTTAAAGACAAGGCTGGAAATGAGTCACAGAGCGTTTTAAGTCTACATTACAAAGACCCAGAACCTGCGCCTACACCAGAGACGATCGTAATCTATCAACCGAGTGGAGGTGGTGGAAATACTTCTGGGGGCGAAACGCCCCCAAGCATCACCACGTCTCATGGAACACAGTATTTTATGTTCTCAGATGGGTATAACTTGGATTCTGGTTACAGTGCATGCATAGCTGCTGGTTCAGCTTTTGGAGCGTATTCATGTGAGCCTATTATGGGTTCAGATGGATTATACAAGGGCTACAAATTGAGTTATTAAATTAGTCGGGGGCGAAACGCCCCCAGAAGATAGAAAGGAGAATGTTGTGAAGGAAGTAGATAAGAAAAAGGTATTGGAAAATAAGATAAGACTAGCAGCCGTACAAATTATTAAGGATTCTTTTGGGTTGCTTGGAGCCGAAGCTTATAATCCGTTAGTCGTTGGAATCAAAACGCTTATAAAAGAAAAGAAGATAGATAGTACAAAAGGCGCAGCTGAGATGATGTGGCAGTTTGTTATGAACTATAACTTTCATCAAGATGAATTAAATAAAAATCTTTTCTGTATTGAAAGCTATGATTTGGGTGGATTGACCTATGTGGTAGATAAAGGAACAGGAAAGATATTTGTAGGTGGAAAGGAGCTGCTTAATGGATGAGTAAATTATATGGATATGAGTTGCCACCAGAATTTAAATATGAAGAAATCGAAGATGAATTTAAGATTTATCTTCCAGAAGGTGGGAGCCTTGAAGGAGTCTTCTTTACAGTCCCTAAAGAGTATACAGAAGATACAAATGGACGATTGAAGATAACTTTAAAAAACAAAGATGTAATCTATCTATTTAATGAAAAAAAAGGAACGTATCAAACAATACGTTGGAAACAGGTATGGATGGGTTTAGAAAGAATCAGAAGAAAATAAAAAGAGGAGAAGAATATGATTAACAAAATTAAAACAATTAAAACAACTGCTTTATTAACTTTATGTAGTTCAATTACAGCATTTTCAACTTTAGCTGTTTCTGCTGAAGGAATTGACCAAAGTGCATTTAATACGTGGATTAAAAGTTATTTAGATCCAGCAACAAATATCTTGTTTGGGCTGATTCCAGTAGTACTTGTTATCTATCTTTTGATTAAAGCGATTGATTGGTTTAAGAAAGATGCAAGTGGTGAGCAGACACAATCCTATTGGTCTACAGTCGCAAAGGGTGTAACAGTAGGTGTAGTAGCACTATCAATCAATATCATTTTAAAAATCGTATCAATCAATATTTAATAAAGGCAGTAGCCTTAAGGAAAGGACTATATGGACTTGATGACAAGTGGATTTAGATCTATTATTTGGATTTTCTTAGGCTTGGTGTTAAAAGTAGTGGATTATATCTATTCAATCATTTTGCAGTTCTTCAGTTTGAATATTAATCAATTCCCGTGGATCTGGACATTCTTTAAAATCATTTTTGCAGCATTAGCATTTTTTGTACTGATGCGTATTGCAATCATGTTTTTCAAATCAGCCATGGGTGATACTGAAAGAATAGATAAGCTCAGTGGAGGAATGTTATTTCAAAGAGTATTAGCAATAGTAATAACTTTGTCTTTTATTCCTATTTTGATGCCAGCTTTAAATACGTTTGTTGCAGAGAGTGCAAAAGCATTACCACAAATTGCTGTTACAAGTGAAGTGACACCTTCAGATATTATTATTGAAGCTGGTTCAGCCAACTTAAAAGATAACAAACTTGGAGAGACTGATACAGGAATAAAACTAGAATCTGGTGAACATTACATTGATAAGATTAATGTTAGTAATGAAGGGATAAATGAAAAGGATGGAGGAGACTATAAGTATTTTAAAGATACGAGTAACTTGGTACTTAGTTTAATCCTTGGTGGAATGTGTTTGTATGTATTCTTACAGGTAGCAATTCAGGTTATACAGCGCTTTGTAGGAATCTTATTAAAGATGGTTCTGGCACCATATGCGTTGTCAGGATTAGTTGATCCAGATGATCAGGCTGCTTCAATGTGGTTCAAGCTTTGTTTTAGTGATTATCTGGGAATCTATTTCCAAATGGCTACGATATGGATAGCAATGTTATTTGCAACAAACCTTCCAAATAATTTTAGTGGTTTAGCAAAAGGTTTAGCTTTTATTGGGGCACTGTTTTCCATCATCATTGCACCAAGTGGTGTAGCACAATTAATAGGTGCTGATGTTGGTTCTCAATCAGGATTACAAATGATGCAGCAAGCACAAATGCTAATGGGTGCAGTAGGAACTGGACTTAATATTGCAAAAGCTGGTGTTGGAATCGCAGGCGTAGGCGCATTAGCTACTGCTGGAGTGGGAAAGACAGGCTTAGCAACTGCCATCTATGCAGGTGGAAGAATGATGGGGGCACGTTCATTAAATCCAACTGGTGGTGGAAATACTTCTGGGGGCGAAACGCCCCCAAGTGGAAATCACACTAATGAATTAAATACGAATGGTGTTTCTGCTTCCTCATCTGAGATGGCTTCAGTAAATGATAGAGGAATCTTATCCTATGGAGATGGAAGGGTTACAAACGCTGGAACACGGCTCAATAGTTTGAACACACATTCCAAATTAGGCAGCATGGCAAGTGCCTTTGGAAATTTCTGCTATACAAAATCCGCACAACGAATTTTCAATAACAAGATACAACGTCAGAAAATGCAAGCTAATATTTCTGGAGGTGAAAAAGCCAGAAATGTGATTGAAGGTATAAAGAGTGGTGTAAATGCGGTACGTGCTCCACAGGTTGCACAAGCAAGAAGAGATGCATTAATAGGAAATGGGAGGGTAAATAATGGATGATGAGAAATTAAAGATACTGAGTTTTACGGCTCCAAAAAATTTCAAAAGTGGAAGATTAATCATGGGTAGATTTAGATGGATAGATCTACTCATTTTAATTGCTGGTAGTACATTCAGTTTTCTAGGTGAAATAGTATACGTAGGATTTTTAAATCAAACAAATATATTAATTATTCTTTTGTTAATCTTTCCTGCTGCAATATCTTTCTTACTAACTGCATCTGCTAATATTTATCACAATAATTTATTGTTTTTGAAGATGGCAATAGATTTTATTACTTCAAATAGAGTGTATCTTTGGGAGGGCATCTATCGAGATGAAAAATGAGAGAAAAATGAGCAGGCTTGAGAAAAAAGAATATCATAAGCTGCTTAAAACAAAGAAGGCAACAAAACAACTCCAGAAGAAAGTTGCGACTACTTTAAAATGGATGGACTTACAGTCCGTTGAAGATGATTGCATCATAATCGGAAAAGAGAAGAAATACTATATAAAGGGTATCAAATTGACTCCGCATAATATTTTCATTGATGAGATGAGCGAACAGCGTGCAAGAGTGGATGCAATCAGATTAGTTTTGAATCAAATGCCTGATGAAGTATGGTTTGAATTTCCATACTCAAAAATCAATGCGGATAATTGGATTAATCAATTAAATGCTGAAGCTAGAAACGAAACCGATCAGGTTGTAAGTCGTATGATTGAGGCTGATTTGGAAAAGATTTATGATTTCCAAAAATACAACCGAGAAAAGGAATTCATGCTGTTGATTCGTGATACAGATGAAAAGCGACTTCAAAAAAATCTAGAGGATTTATATAGACTTTGGACAAATGCAGGATTTTCACCGAAGGTACTCAATAGAAGAGACTTTTATTCCTTGATTTCATTTTACTTTGAGAATTCCTTGATAACGGATTATACGTTTAGTCGAGGAATCTTTTCATATATGAATGTTCAGTATGAATTAGATTTAGAAAAAGACCAATATCAAAAGGTTGATTATACTGATACTTTTGCTAAACTTGGCAGTCCGATCACGAACGTCAAACCAAGTGAAAACATAGTTCAAAAGTCAAAGATTGCTCCTTTGGGATTACGTATTAGAAATAAGAATATTGAGCTTGGTGATAAATTGATTAAATGTATTTTGATAACACAATTACCACCAGTTTATACTCTTGGGATGCTTACGGATTTTTTAAATGACCCATCCATTAAGTTATTTATGAAGTCTAAAAAATCAAATGATGATATCAGCGCAATGCTAAATAAAGATTTGCGGAATATGAAAGAACGCTATGCTAAATCAAAAGATGAGATGGAAAAGCAACGCATTATAACAGAGCTTGAATCACAGCAGACGTATATTAATGATGTTATCCGAAAGTCGGATAGAACACATGACTTGACCATTATCTTTCAAGTCATTGCGGATGATGAAAAAGAGCTACGTGATAAAACAGATAAGTTACGCTCAGTGCTATCTTTGAACGGATTCCGTTTTACCTTTGCACCACTAATCCAAGAAGCTTTATTTAAGATTTGCACACCTTTATTTATCAAGTCAGGACTACCATCAATTATTGAAGAAAATATCTCTTTACCACAAACTTCTGATGGGATTGCTGGATTATATCCATTTATTTTTGAGACTTTAAACGACTCAGAAGGTTTCTTGTTGGGAGAGGAATTACAAAATGGTGGAAAGATATTCTTAGACCCATTTTATTACCTACATAATTCATCTGAAGCAGGAAAGCAAAATAGATTAAATGGAAATTTCTGTATTGTTGGTTCTTCAGGTTCTGGTAAGACAACATTAACAGCATTAGTTATTCGTTCGCTGATTAGAAAAAAGACATATACGATTTGGATCGACCCAGAGTCTAAGAATGAAAAGCTAACACAAATGTATGGTGGAACGTTTGTAGACTGGGGCAAGAGAGGCAACGTAATTAATGTCTTTGATTTAAAACCGATTGATGTGGATGAAGGTGAAGATGATAACCTGATGTGGGATACGGCATTGGCAATAGATAAAGTAATTCAAGATGTCACTATTCTATTCCAATTCTTGTTTCCACAGATTGAAGAGGATGCTATTAGCTTTATTGGTGGAATTGTTAAGATGGCATATGAAGAGGTTGGTATCAAACCAGATGATAATGGGAAGTATCAATCATTTAAGGGTTATACTAGAGAACAATATCCGACATTTGAAACCTTCAATGCGTGCCTATTAAAGGTTAGAGATGCAATGCATAATAAAGGGGATGGATATCAGGATGATGTGAAGCTATTAAACTCATTATCTAGAAAGATGTTCCGTATTTTAAATGAATGGTCTGTGTACTTAAATGGACATACTACAATCAACGTAAATCCGAATGGGCGTAATATAGTATCCTTTGGAACAAAAGAATTATTTAATGCTCCACAAGAATTAAAAAATGCATTGTACTATCTCATGTTTAACTACTCATGGACACTATGCTTGAATGATAAGATAGAATCCGCATTTATTGTTGATGAAGCACATGATGTAATTCAAACATCACATACAGCTAAGATGGTTGCACAATTTGTAAGACGTTCTAGAAAATATAGAAACCTAATGTTTATCATCACACAAGAACCAGAAGATTTTGCAGCAGATAGCGTAATTATGCACACGAGAGCGATGTTTAACAACTCAGCCTATAAGATAATCATGAAACTAAATAAGGATGCTACAGAGGGATTAGAAAAGCTTCAGGATATCAATGAGAATGAAACCTTCTGGGTGAAAAACGGATTCCAGCAAGGTGATGCATTGCTGATTCTTGGAGATAGACGGATTCCTATTCACGTAATCGCAACTCAAAATGAGCTGTGGGAAATGGGAGCGATGTTATCAAGTGGAAAATCAAATTAGGAAGTTTAAAAAATACATTATTGTTTTTGTGGCGATTTTAGGGATAGTATGTTTGACTATCCCGTTACTATCTATTGCAGCAGTTGTTGCTGCTCCTTTAGTTACTTTGGATGCATTAAAAGGATGGGTTACTGGATTCTTTGATAATGGCTATAACGTGGATGATTGGTTTACTTCGATATATCCTAAATTTGAACCATACGGAAGATATCCTGATATCAATGTAGCAGCAGCTATATCTTGTTATTATTTTCTTGAAACTGGGGAAGATATCAACGATGTTTATTTAATATCTGATTATGTAGTGAATTTTGATGGTTCAAAAACAATCAATCAGATTTATAAAAAAATTGAAACTAAAACTGGAATAGTTTTCTCTATGGAAGATAGAGAAAAAATCAAAGGATTGAGTGACCAAATTCAAGCTACAAGAAAAGATACAAAAAATGCAAAATATATAGATACATTGGGAACACCTGTAGCGCAGCCAATCGAGCATGCTATAGCATGGCTTATCGATGTGGCAAATAATCCATCGTGTGGTTATTCACAAATACGTAGATTAGGGAATCCTGATTATGATTGTTCTTCTTTAATGGCATTTGCAATTCGTAGTGTAGGAATTGATGTGGCAGTAGGAAGTACACATACAATGATTGAACAATTTGAAGCTACTGGGAAGTTTGTATGGATACCTAGATGGATGTTAGGAGATTTATCAGCTATTAATGTAAATAGTGGTGGCACTTCTCTCAAAAGAGGGGATATTCTTTTACAAACACAATCACATACGGAAATGTATCTGGGTGGTGGTATGAATGTTGGCGCACACTGTGATGAGTATGGAGGTATTTTTGGAGCAAATGCAGGTGATCAAACTGGAAATGAAATATCTGTAACTCCATATTATGATGATAACTGGGAAGGCGTTCTACGCTATATAGGAGATTAAAAATGAGTAGATTAAGAAAGATGATAATTGCTGGTATAGTTATAGCTTTAATTGGAATGGGAACATATCACTTTTTAATTAAAGACCATTTTCAAAATCATGAAACTACACAAAATAGTGCTGGGGGCGAAACGCCCCCAGAGGAAAAAGAGAATCAAAATCAAGATGATAACTTGAATGAATGGGGAGAAAGTAAAGAAATCGAAGACCCAGAATTAAAAGAGATAGAAAGAACAGCGATTCTTGTAAATAACTTTGAATATGTGCAAAACACATACAATCTTCTTTACAATACATACAATAAAGAGCTAACTGGCTGGATTAATTTTCCTCCTACGCAAATTGGTATGCGTATCATGAAATCTGATAATAGAGAGTATTACAAGGATAGAGATGGTACAGATGCAACATCCAACGCAGGACAAGGCTATATCTTGAAAGATGCGGATGAAGAAAATGATCATGTATATACAATCTATAACTACTCTAACGGTGATATGACACAATATGATTTTTTAAGAGATTATTTCTTAACATCGCAGAGTGAATATGAGCAGCATCGTTATATGATTGTCTATCATTTGAGATATGCTGAAGCTTTTGAAATTGATGGAGCATTCAATTTGAAAGATGCACCTGATTTTGATATCGATAAGAGAAATTTTGAGAATGAGAAAGATTTTGAAGATTGGTATAGCACATATAAGAATGCATCAACAATACAATCTGATCTAAAATCAACGAGCAGAAATAAATTCCTTGTAATTGTATGCAGTAATAAAACAGACAATCCATATGTTGTAGTGGCACGAAGAATCACAGAATGGAGATTCGAAGATTACAAAGAGAAAAAATAATAATACGTATTAAAAAAATACGTATCAAAATTACACGTACTATGATATAATATATTTGCAAGGAGCGATCAAGGAGGATTTAGGAAATGCCTAAAACTGCCAAAGAGCTAGAACGCTTAATCCTTGCTGATGGTTGGAAATTTAATAGACAGAATGGAAGCCATAGAACATATACACATCCTATAAAGAGTGGTATTGTTACTATTCCGTTCCATACTGGTGATTTAAAGATTAAGACCGAGCGTTCTATTCTAAAGCAAGCAGGACTACTATCTAAATAGTCCTCTTGCTTTCATTGCAAATATATGGAGGTGATTTTGATGTTAAGTGTATATCCAGCTTGCTTCTTTATGGAAGATGGAGGATATTCCGTAATCTTTCCTGATTTAAATTATTTAGCAACAGAAGGGGAAACTCTGAGCGATGCATTAAATAATGCAACAGAATGTTTAGCGAGTTATTTGTATAAACCATTGCCAGATCAGATTATTAATCCACCTTCTAAGTTGGCAGATGTATCTTTAGAGAAAGTTGCAAAAGAGCTTGATAGTAGTGTTGAAGATGGATCGTTTGTAAACCTTGTTAGTGTAGATGCTGAACAATATGCAAAACAACATTTTGATAAAGCTGTAAAAAAGACATTAACAATTCCTAGCTGGTTAAATGATGCAGCTGTTAAACAAAATATCAACTTTTCAAAATTGTTGAAGGATGCACTAATTGATAAATTAAATTTAGGATGACAATTTTAACGCAGCACACTCAACCATTCAGGTCTTGTGTGCTGCTTTTAAAATGCTTTAACTGCATGGATGCCTTCGCAGAATGCGATCTGCTCAGGCTTCCTTTTTTAAAAGCAATCTGTTTTAGCAAACAGACTGCTGGATTAATTCTGATTTATCTTTCAAAGTTCCTTAGCACTCCGACCTTATCGCATAGACGAGATACAAAACAAGGATACGAGTTTCTTCCGAAACTCTATCAAGCAGCTTTGCTGTCCTTTGTTTTTTATCTCTTGTCGTTACACATTTACGAGCCTTTTTTCATGGATTGACCCTTGTCATTTTTTTCATCCTATGACAGTAAACTGTCAAGGACTTCGCAAGCTCAAAAAATGCAAGGGCTTCGCAAGTCAATCACATTTGATTGGCTTAGCTCTTCAATGTTTCACTTGTCTATGCTCTTGCGTAGTCGTGCTAAGGAAAGCACTAGAGAGATTACCGAAAGGTAGATGAGGAATTAAGACATGAAACATTACTACAAATTTAGTATCAACTATGATGATGACTTTGCAATTCATTCCGTGAATCAAGAATTAAAAAAGGGCGATGTCGTTGTCATTCCAGTGTATGCTGATGAGTTTGCGATTGGAATAGTTGCTGAACCAATCTCCGAACTTAAAGCATTGACAGAGTGTGGTGAAGTTGAAGATGTTATTACAGTTGTAAATACCAAGCCATATACAGATAAGCAGAAAGCACGTATCAAGCGTAAGCAATTACACTTGCTTATGAAAGAGCGACTTGATGAATTTAAGGAGATTGATACATTCAGAAAGATTGCAGATAAAGACCCAGCATTTAGAACGTTATATGAAGCATATCAAAAAACAGAGTTATCAAATGATGAGCAACTTACATGTGATGATGTAAGTGAAACACTTAATGAAGAGTAGGCAGTGATTGAGTGGGAAGAATTTTCTTCCCACTCACCACAACTATCGAAAGGAAGAGAATATGAACTACTTAGAAATAAAAGTAAAAATTGCAAAGATAGCAGAAAAAAATTATAAAGAATTTTTTAAAGCACTGCTCTCATTTGAAACAAATGTTGAAGATGAAGTGATTTTAGAAAAAGTATATGAGTTTTATTTTAATGAAGATGATGTAACGCTACTGAATGAAGAATTAGAAGATAGAATACTATATGAAGAGCAAGTGCTATCAAAAAATCAAAAGGAGTTGTAGCGCACCGCCAGAAAAAATCTGGCGGACTGCCAACAACGCAAGTCAAAAAAATTCTATGACTTACTGTTGTATGGCAGAAGATAGGTTGGTTCAATCATTCGACTCATTTTTAAAAAGTCGCATGATTTTTCAATCGAAACCGTCAAAAAAGTTAATTTTGACTAGGGAAGCAGGATAAGAGAATCGTGTACGTACAAATTTGTACGTACACTTCTGTTTCGGACAAATGGTCTATGACCATTTTCGGTTTATTTATCGGTGTTTTTATCGTCCGTATAGTGTACGGATATTGTACGTACACTATGAAATTATTGTACGGACATTGTACGTAACGTATACGTACAAAATCGAATATTATTCCGTACAGTATACGTACACAATATTGAAAGGAAAAAAACGATATGGGTGGAACAAATAGAGTAGAAATTAGATTAGAAAAAGAATACATTGATATGTTAGATACACTGGAAGTTATGGAAACTAAAAATTCATTAGAAGATGTTGTGCCAATCAATCGCACTTACTTAATTAAAAAAGCAATTAAAGAATATTATTTAAAAACGATTGATGGAAAAACGAGAAATGCATTAAGTGATCAGGTTGAAACGGTTATTGAATCGCAATTAAAGCATTTTATTGATGAACTAAATGCAGCAGTGAGTAGTAAACTTTTGACACTACAGTATCATTTAGATGAACAATTAATTCGTGAATATTTGATGTTAATGATACTCATGAAGTCGAGTGGATTAGAAAATAATTATGATAAAGTTGATGAAAATTTGCGTAATGATTTTAACTTAGCAGAACTTTTTAATGATAGAGCTACCGAAATTTTAGAAGAAGGAAAGTAAATAAAAGGAGAAAATAAATCATGAATTTTACAAGATTAAATACAACAATTGATAGAATTAATCAATTGATTTTAGAAAAAGAAAATATAATGAAGGAACTAAATAATGAAATTAAAAATCTAAAAGATGGTAAAAAAGAGATTGAAAGTTACATGCGTAAATATGCAGATGCAGAAGCTAAGGAACAAGAATTATTAAAAAAGTATGAAGATATTGATGGTGAAAAGAATACAAAACGTACATCAAGAAGAAAAATGAATGCACAAAAAACAGAGGCTTCTGTACAAACTAATGTCAAAAAAGAACAATTAGATGAACAAAAAGATATTGAAGATGTGCAAACTGTTGTACAAAAGCAAGAGAAAGTTAACGATGATTTGAAGTACTTTAATCATTAATAAGTGATAAATTATGGATAAAAGTATTGTAGTAAAAGCAACGTTCTTGCAATTTGGTAAGAGCGCTCCATCGAATTCTGGATACAAAGGTAAGTTAAATTGTGATTCGATTTTTGGTGGATATACAACTTATTTGTCACGAGATGATGCAACTAAAGACTCTATGGGCGAATCAGAAACAACATTTATAGATGAGGAAGTAGTAGATAAAAATACTATTTCTTCATCTTTTAATTTAAAAAATTCACTGGATGGTTCACTGATGGATTATACAAGTAGAGCTTCAGCGACACGTGACTCATCTGAAAAAGAGTACTTTACAATGACGAATGAAGGTAAATTGTATACCGATGAAGATAGAAATAGATGGATTGAAAATTCTAAAAGTGCATTTTCTAAAGATGGAGATATTGTATGGAATCTAGTTGTTTCATTAGATAGTTTTGATAGCTTAAAGGAGTATGAGATTAAAGACCAAGAAGATTTTGCAAAGATTACCAAGACGGTTTTATATAAGAGTTTTAAAAAATTAAAGCTTGATCCGCAGAATATGATTTGGTGGGAAGATTATCATACGAATACAAAGCATCCACATATCCATGTTAATTTTTTGGAAAAAGAACATTCTAGAGATAGGGGAAAACTTACCAAGAAAGAAATAGATTATGTAAAAGGAATGTTTGTAAACGAAATTGCTGCTAGAAAATTGTATAAAGAAAAGTACATGGACAATGCTGAAGATGCATTAAAGAAGATTACACCACTAAAACAAAAGATGATAAGTGAAATTAATAATCTTCCATATGAGATTTTAAATGCAATTGCAAATCTTTATTCACAACTACCACGCACAGGAAGATTACAATATAACGCAGCATCAATGATTCCATATAGAGAACAATTAGATAATATTGTAAATCAAGTTTTACAGTGTGATAGTTGCAAAGAGGATTATTCAATATTTACACAAGAATTAGACAAGCTAGACAATATCAGAAACGATTTAACAAATGATAATATTTCACATCTAAAAGAAACACATGACCAAAAGCTCAGAGTTCAGATTGCAAATTCAATCCTGAAAAGTTTTAAGGATTTAAAGGAAACGGACAAACGCAATATGACATCTTTAAACGAATGGAAAATAGCTAATGCAATTCAAATCGTATCAAAGATATATGAAGGAATTGATACAAAGGACTTCACACCACAGCAGGTGGAAGTGGTGAATCTGATTAAAGACAATAATCTAAAGGAAGCTGGTATGCTTGCAGAAAGACTTGGAGATTCATCAAATGACAAGTTTTTAAAAGGTACTACGAGTCTATTAAATGCAAAGTCAGAAGCACAAAAAGCAGATGCCATTGTGCAAATCTATGATGCTGAAAATAGTGGTAATAAAGAAGCACAAAGGGTAATGAACTTCTATAGGAAAGGACAAAGTCTAAATAAAACGGATTATCATGGCTTTAAAGGTTTGTTAGGAAGAAGATTGCCAAGAGGTGTTAAACACGCAATCAAGCAGCATGGTCAAGAAATCGAAAATGAAATAGAAGCATATTTAAGAAATGATGAACGGATAGTAGTATCTGTTAAATAATGAAAGGAGATAGAATGGGGAAATTATTAAAGACGATAGTATTTGCAATTATATATCTAATTATTAGTTATTTTTTAGCATTACAAATTGCATGGTTGCTATCATTCAACTTTGATATCATCGCTTTATCACAGCAGCCTAAACTGTTTGGATTATTTTCATTCACGATGGATCCGAATGTTATGTTCTGGCAAGGAAATACAAACTATTTTAAATTAGCAAGTATATTAATCTTTATTGGATTAATAACCTTCTTAGGATGGTATGTTATTCCAAATAAGAGACAAAGAGAAAGACGAGCTGAAGAAAGACGTCTTACTGCTGAAGAAAAAGATGCATATACACATATAGCAAATGATAGGGAATCCAAGCAGGGCTTACAAAGATTCACGTTTGATGCAGAAGGACACATCGATCACTTATATTTGAATCATACGAGATATATAACAGATTACAAATGGTGGATAGGAGCAATTACATATCCATTAGAAGCAATACTGCTTTTCTTTTTGCTGATCAACTTTATTGTCAGTGGTATAAACTGGCTTTTAAGTTTTATAAGAGTAGATGTTTTGACTCTTAGAATACCATTATTAAAGATATTTTCATTTAGATTATTCTATATCATCATATTAGCAATGATTCTTGTATTACATTATTTATGCAGTTCAAAGATTTGGTATGCAGAATACAGAGAGTATTATTCAAAAGCAAAGAAGCGAGCTTTAGAAAATAATAACTGGAATATCAAGCGTAGGTGGAATGCTAAATGGGTAATATTAAAACCGCACATCCGTGATTATATGGATTATGTCTTTAATCCTATAAAACACTTCTGGAATACACGTGTCCAGAGAATGAAATGGAGCGATAGATGGAAGGTAAATGAGCTTAAAAAATGGAACATTGCTGGAGAAACAACGAATAGAAGAAGTGGATTGCCTATTAGAACATATAAATCAAGATTGTATGTTGATGCGGATGATAATCACGACCTAACGATAGGAACAACGAATTCAGGTAAGACAACTTCAGTTGTACATGCAATGATTGAAGCTAATAGAATTGGCGGAAGCAGCATGTTTGTAAATGACATTAAAGGGGAACTTTTAGAGAGTCATTATGGACGATTAAAAGCAGACAATTATAATGTTGTAGTTTTTAATTTCGTTGATCCATCTAAAAGTGAATGCTGGAATCCATTTGGTATTGTCATAGAAAAGTACAGGGAAGCTCAGAAAAAAGCAGAGTGTGAATGGGAGAGTCCGACACAAAGAGAATATTATTCTAGTCTGAAGAAGAAGTATCTAGCAGCTCAAAGAAAGTTAATTAAGTCATATTATGACATACTCAACGCACCTAGCGATAACAAAGATACGAAAGTGCTGGAGCATAGAGTATTTAAAGAATACAAACAAATACAAGAAGAGTTATACGCAGCCGAACGTGATATATATTATAGTAAACCAGATTATAGTGATGCGTTTGAGCAACTTACAGATATCTGTAGAACGCTTTGTGAAGAAAAGAATGCAAAGCAGGCTCACTTCTGGCAACAAGCGCAAGCTTTGATGGAAGGTGCAGTTTGCTTTTTACTTGAGTATGAATGGCTAGATGATAATGGGAATATCTGTCATTTGAAAGATGAACAGATTAATTTCCAAAATATTAATAACCTTACAAATGAAGGCTTCATGATTTATCAGGTTACACCTAGTAAAAAGCAGGGCTTATTACAATGGTATTTGGAAAATACTAGACGAGTTACAGATAGAAGCTATGAAAAGCTAATTAAAATAACACAGATGGGAACGGATGAAAGAGGTTCTGTTATGTCCACTTTTGCAAATAAGATGCAAATAGGACTCATTAATGACAGAGTGCGTAAAATGACATCCTACTCTAGCTTTAGTTTCCAAGATTTTATAGAAAGACCTACAGCAATCTTCATGGTTGTTAATGATGAAAAATCAACGTATCATCCTTTTGTAAGTATATTTGTAACGCAGTTGTATAATGAACTTGTAAACGGTGCAAGAAAGTATCCTAAGCAAAGATTACCGATTCCTTGGGATATTGTATGGGATGAATTTGGAATCTCTCCAGCGATATCCAATCCAAATACTATCTTTGCTGCATCAAGATTCAGAGGAATCCGCTGGCACATTGTAATTCAGGAATATTCTCAATTAGATGAGAAGTATGGAAGAGAAGAAGCTAAGACGATCAAGGGAAACATAATGAATACGATTTTCTTATTAGCATCTACTGAAGAAACATTACGTGAGATTTCTGAACGAGCTGGAAAGAAATTAAAGTGGAATAAAGAAACAAGACATTTTGATGCCGTACCTGTTATTACAAAGGATAAATTAGCACATTTATCTCTGTCTGAAGCGGTTGTATTACGCCAGCGTAAGATGCCCATTGTAACAAGATATTATCCTTACTTTTGGTATGTATTTAATCGCTCAGAAAAGGATTATACAGATAATTACACAATTGAAAGTAAATTGATAGAAATGCAGAATTTCAGCCTTACACATGAATATATGTTGATGCAATCATCCAACTCTTCAGGTAGTTCTATGAGACAAAATGAAGCAATTGAGAATATCAATTCAGGAACAGATGAAATGCATGGCTTGAGAAAAGCCAAAAGAAAGGTAGCTCCTAATAAAAATGCATTTAAAGAAAAACCAAAAGAATGGGTTCAAGATTCATTATTTAATAGCAATTGGGGCTAATAGAAGGGATATACTTTATGAAATTTGTAGAAGAAAAAGCGTTAAAAGAACACTTTTGGAAAAAGTATGGATATAGAAAAAACATCATTGCATATCAGTTTGAATGTCAGGCAAGACATGGTGGAGTTGATCTGCTCACGGTAGAAAAGGTAAATGATGATAAGGGATTTCATATTGAATTATGTAGTTTTGAATTCAAACTTGCTGATATAGACAAAGCATTTTCACAAGCTTATTTAAATTCAGAATTCTGCCATAAGAATTTTGTTGTAGTTCCTATGGAGAAGAAGAAAGTAATTCTAGATAGATATAGTGATTACTTTAAGAAATATCCGAGTATTGGATGTATTGGTGTTGAACATCCAGAAGAGGGTGGTAGATGGGAGATGTTTAGAAAATGTAAAACCAAAACAGATGCTGAATTAAAACAAAATCAGGAGGTATTAAAACTTTGTGCTAAGGTAATGTGAGACTACAGAGTATTAAGTAATTGATTAAAAGGATAATATTTGATGAAAACTAGAAGTTTTAACGGAGGAGAATAGACAATGTTTAATTGCTTAAAGAAAACAAACACCGAAGAATTTACTAATTTTAAAAAGATAAAAAATATTGTAGGTAGTGCCGATAGTAAAGTTAAATTATTTGTAATTGAAACGCTAATTCGAGAAATAATAAGTAGAAGAAATTATGATGAAGTTATTAATACTTTATTGACTAAGGATTCATTACATTATGAACATGAATATGCCAATGAAAAAATAGTTCTACTATATGAAGAACTACTCAAGCGAAAATTTATTGATAAAACGAAAATCACAACAGAAAGAAAAGAAATAAATATAAATCGTTATGCGCTATTGTTAAATCCGTGGAATAGAACGAGTATTGAAGGAGGCATACCAAGATTTAAAAAGGAGAGATTCGACTATACATTAAAGCCCTTATATGAAATAAACTTAGAAAATTATTATGTATATCCAATGAATTTTGTGAATTGTGAAGGTGGAAACCATTCACAGTATTCTGCACTAAATTCATGCGGAGGACAAACATTTACACGTGGATTTTATGATTTTTCAAACTTATATGAGTATTATTCTTTCTCTGAACAAGGATTTATTACAAACAATGGACAACTGGTTGTATTTGATGATTTATTTAAACAATATGTTGAAGATGCAGGAATACTATTTTATTTGGGGAAAGAACTAATTAAGAATGGATACGTTGATTTTTTATATAAAATCTAAAGTGCATAGCCAATAGTTAAATAAATAGATTTATCCATAATAATAGAATAGAAGGTGCTTAGCCGTTGAGCAGATAAGTACCTTCGTTTTTTATTAGGAATTTTATCATTTAAACATATTTGTTGCTGGAATATGAGAATAGAAGATAGATATTAAATAAAATTAGAAAAATTTCAAAAAAAATTTAATGAAAAAATATTATAAATAGCATAATAAATATGAATAATGAATAGCTTGCTGAATCAATCAGGCAAGCGGAAAGGAGAAAAAATGAATTATTCGACATTAATACTTCCATATTTGGAACCTTTAGTTAGTAAGACTACTTTGAAAGAAGAAAACGGAGGTGTTACAGTGTTTCCATGTCTACGAAATATTGGAAATGGAACGGCATTTAAAGTATGTATCACGGCATTTAAAGTATGTATCAAAGAGGCAACAGAAAAAAACTATGATGATGTTTGCGTTGCTGCTCCGTTTCAGAATGAGTATGGGAATTCTTTTGTGGAGAGAGGAAATGAAATCCAAGCTATTTTAAGAATGAGTTCGTTTGGAAGAATGAGTTCGTTTGGAGGGCGTGTTACATTGGTGGTACAGTTTGAAGATATTGAAGAAAATGTTTATGAACAACGATTTGGATTTTCATTTGATGTAGATATTTCTAATGAAATATCATCAGCAGATTATACTGTGACATCACCAAAATTGATTAAACAGAAAGAAATTAATGAAGATAGTGAATCATAGAAAGAAATTGAATCTAAATAATGAAGTGATTATTGTGTTTTTAGAGTCAATTTTCTAGAAAAAGCAAATATGTGTATTTAGGGTATTCATTTTACTCTAGATACACATATAATATTTAAAAAGGAAAGTGTTCAAATAGACTATAGTCTATTTGAACAGGCTTATTTCTGCAAAATCTTTGTGGTTGAAAATATTTTGGCGAAAATTATAATAATGATGTAGGAATGTTTTGTCTAAGGACAGAGGGAAAGAGGAGCTACCAACTCCTCTTTTCAATTTGCACGACAAGACGAGCTACTCAAAAAATTGAATATTGAAAAAGTCTATAGCCTTTTTGAACATGACATGAGTGCTTGAAGGACAAATATATAGTTCTATTATTTGAAAAAAGATAGAACTTTCGCTATACTATACATGTAAGTTGATATGGGTTACTGAAAAGCCCAAAGGAAAAGAGGAGCAGCGAACTCCTCTTTTTTTCATCATCAGCAACCCAAGAATCAAATCCTACTCTTTACGAGTAGACTTTAATTCTCTAACTATCAGGTACAAAAGAATAAGAGAAATAATATTCTCTAAATTCATTTTGTAAGTTGATACGAGTTACTGATGATATATCCTTATTAGAGGTCATAAAACCACCTCCGTGGGGCTATAAAATAGCTCCCAAAATATTATAACAAATATGTGTGACTTTACACGTTTCAGTTAAGGTTATGAGGAAAAGAAATGAGAATATTTTATGAAAGGGTATCTACTGAAAGACAATCCCTTGCAAGACAGGATGAGTTGTTAAAGAAATTAAACATAGAAAGAGTATATGCAGATAAGGCGACTGGCAAGCATATGGATAGACCACAGCTCAAAGCGATGCTGGAGTTTGCGAGAGAAGGAGATACAATCGTTGTTGAATCATTCTCCAGACTAAGTAGATCAACGAAGGATTTATTACATTTGGTAGAAAGTATGCATGCAAAAGGAATTGCATTTGAATCTCAGAAGGAAAAGATTGACACAAGTACATCTGCAGGTAAATTATTCCTAACAATCATTGCAGCATTAAATGAGTTTGAACGTGAAGTATTATTGGAACGGCAAGCTGAAGGGATTGCTGTTGCTAAAAAGAATGGAAAGTATAAAGGAAGAGCGCATGCATGCATAGATAAATTTTTGTTTGCTGAACTGTATAAAGAGTATAAGAAAAGAAATATCACTCAGAAATATATGTGTAAGAGATTAGGAATAAGTAGATCTACACTATATAAAGAAATCAAAAAGTATGAATTGAATAATTTATAAAAACGCAACTTAGATACCAATATTAGTAGATTGAATATTGGTATTTTTTCTTTGTTTAATTGAATGTGTGCTTGATGCCAGTGCGCAATAAATTATAGGGAGATATGTAAAGGGTGAAAAAGATAATTGGTTATGTCAGAGAATCAACCCAATGGCAGGTTACAAATGGGTACAATCTTGGAGAACAGAAGCGAAAGATTGAACTTTACTGTCAATACAAATATGAGAAGGATAGTTATACATTAGAAGTTAAAGAAGAGCGTGGTGTTTCTGCAAGGAATCTAAAGAGACCACAGATACAATCAATAATTGAATTAATTAAATCAAAAGAATTGGATACATTAATCATTCATAATCTAGATCGTTTAACTAGAAGCGTAAAAGATTTAGCCTATCTAATAGAATTACTGGAAGAATATTCAATTGAATTGGTAAGTATTACAGAGAGCATTGATACAACTACACCTTCAGGAAGGACATTTATATTGATGATTGGAGTAATATCACAGTGGGAAGAGGATAGTATTTCTTGGCGAACAAAAAGAGGTATGGCAGAAGCTTTGGAACGTGGATACTATTGTAAGCCACGAGTTCCCCTTGGATATGTAAGAGATCCGCAAGACAAGCACCACCTAATTATTGATGAAGAGAAAGCAAAATATATTTGTTATATTTTTGAGACGGTTGCAAGAGGCACAAAAACAGCTAATGAAATATATCTAGAGTTTAAAAAGGAAAAAGTTTTAGGAAAGAAATGGGGAAAAGATGATATATACAGAATAATAAAAAACCAAACGTATACAGGTGATGTTGAATTATTTGGAAAAGTGTATGAAGACGTAATACCTGCAATTGTAACGAAGGAGTTACAAAAAGAAGCATTAGAAAGAGTTAAGTTAGGCTCACGAAAAAAGAAGTACCAGTATCCATTTAGAGGAATTTTATTATGTTCGGAGTGCGGAAGTGCATTAAAATGTGATAGTACACATAAGAAAATAAGAGGAAAAGTCTACAAAGTATATCAATACTATTTTTGTGAATGTTGTAAAACCAGAATTAGTCAGAATTGCATACAGGAGCAAGTGGAACATAAACTGTCTATATTATTAGATAAAGAACATACAAAAGAGATAAGAAAGAGTTTTTTGAAACACCTGAAGCAGGTTGAAAAGGATATAAATGCTGTAATTGATTTAATATTAAATCAGGGAAGAAATGAAATTCTTATAAAAAAGTATGCAAGCTTAGTTAATGAAAGGGAAGAATTATTTAAAAAAGCCGAGAAGCAAAACGAAGAGAATATACTACTTATTGATACGGATAATCTGAAAGATTTAATTTATAAGTACATAAGCCATATCAAAGTGGATTTAATTAGAAAAAGTACTATTGTAGAATATAAGAAAAAATATAAATAGGAAATCAAATTTCTGGCAAAAAGCGCTTGAAATTATAGCCATATTCGTGTAATATATATTCATAGAGATTATTACTGTTTTTGTTAGGAAGTTTACCTAAAAAGGCGCCATATAAGGGTATCCGAAATTTCGGGTACCTTTTGTTTTTCTGATATTACTTAACGAAGTGATTACTTCGGATAATCAAATATTTTACATTATATGAAAAGAGGCTGTACGCCTTAAGTAAATCTATAAAATTTACTTAATTGTTACAGTCCCTTTATTTGTGACTAATCCATTTTAGTTCGTATTCACCTGTGCACTCTAATACACCACCATCGCTGAGGTCAATGACTTCTTCGTTTTCATAGTAGTCTTTTACTCTACCTAATGAATCTTTCATGTGAAGACCTGCATCACGAATTGCAGTAACGACATACTTGCCAGGGCGTAAACTCTTTGGAATATCGTATACACCAGGCGTAATGCGAATGTGATTATCATCTGACATATAGATTAAGTGTGTATCCTTTTTGTTCCTAGCAGCGTTTAATTTCTGATAGAAACGTTCACGCATGAAAATTAAATCAGAGTTATCTAGCATGTATGTATAACGTGCTGTTGGTGTAACGACATTAATACGATCTGTATCGCTACGATTGCGTAATGCATATCCCAAACGGTGACAGTTGACATAGTTTGGAGATAAGAAGTAGAACGCTACATCTGTTTCATAGAGAATACCTTCTACTTTATGGGAGTTAGTACGTGTTGTGGAATCAACGATATTTTGAATTGTAGCTTTAGAAATCTCTGCAATCTTTGAAACTGCACGTGTATAAGGGATGGCGTCCTTGGTGACTGTTTGGTATGCCTTGACCTTAGAAATACAATGTTCACCAGGATGTAGCGGCATATCATCGACAGGGTAGAACTTCGCCATCATTTCATCGATATTATGATTCTTGATGTAGGATTCCATAATCATATCGCGCATATTCTCTTGTGCGGTAACGAGTATCTGGAAGATATCGTGCTTGATAGGAAGATTATAAGAAGTTAATATGGAACGACAGTCTTTACAGATGTAATGGCCATCTTCTATTTTCTTAGGTTGGTTAAAAAGACCTTTTCCTTCACTTAGGCAGAAATCAC
>ERZ772779.131-NODE-131-length-36418-cov-9.010038_pt1 | contig 36418 bp, 28 predicted proteins | sample MGYA00511360_ERZ772779 | MGnify/ENA primary metagenome ERZ772779 (study PRJEB29015, sample SAMEA2738112) | human oral metagenome | biome: human oral; feature: human-associated habitat; material: saliva | place: China | collected 2231 ...
AGATGCCCCCGCAGACAAAATCCTGGACACCTACCCCTTCCGTGGCAAGCACCAGGCCGGCATCCTCACCCCCGCCCAAGACAACATGTTCTGCGCCGCCTTCGATGTCACCACCACCGACCCCGAAGAGCTCAAACAGCTGCTAAGCGACTGGACCGTAGCTGCACAGCAAATGACCGCCGGCGAACTAGTAGGCGGCGAACCCAGCGAAAACAAGCAGGCTGTGCCCCGTGACAGTGGTGAAGCCTGGGGATACAAGCCCAACGGACTAACCATCACCTTCGGGTTTGGGCGCTCGCTGTTTGTGGATAGTGACGGCAAAGACCGCTTCGGTATTGCTAAGAAGATGCCCAAGATCCTGTCTGAAGGCATGCCCAAATTCGCTAACGAAAACATCCGCTCCGCCGATTCAGACGGTGACCTGCTAGTGCAGGCCTGCTCAAACGACGCCCAGGTGTGTGTGCACGCTATTCGCAACCTAAACCGTATTGCCATGGGTACGGCCAAAATGCGCTGGAGCCAGACCGGTTATGGACGCACCTCCTCCACCTCGGTAGCTCAGGAAACCCCGCGTAACCTGTTTGGCTTCAAGGACGGCACCAACAACATTAAGTCTGAAGACGGAGACGCCAAGCTAAACGAGCACCTGTGGGTGCAAAAGGGAGATGACAGCGGCGCAGACTGGATGACGGGCGGCACCTACTTTGTGGTGCGCAAAATCCACATGTTCGCTGAAATGTGGGACAACCTGCGTCTAATCGAGCAGGAACAAACCTTCGGGCGCGACAAGCGTTACGGTGCCCCGCTTAACGTTGCTGCCCCCACCAGTGGCAAAGACGAGTTCAAGCCGATCGACTTCAAGGCTAAGAACAAGGAAGGAGAGCTGGAGGTGCCCGCAGACTCGCACATCGCCATCGTTAACCCCGAGCAAAACAAGGGGCGCTGGATGCTGCGTCGCGGCTACAACTACACCGAAGGCTCAGACGCACTAGGGCGTTTGAGTGCAGGCCTGTTCTTCATTGCCTTTGTGCGTGACCCGCGCACAAACTTCTACCCGATCTTGGATAAGATGACTCAAAAGGACGCCCTGAGTGAATATTTGCAGCACCAGGCGCGCGCCCTGTTTGCGATTCCTGCCGGTATTGGCCAATCAGACACTATGGTGGGGCAAGCCTTATTTAGCTAAACCCACCCCGCTAGGGCGTGTTTCCTAGCAGCTTAGAAGCTTTTTGTTGGCTTTTGAGTAGTTCAGGCGCAGGTAAATCTCGCGGTTTATCTGCGCCTTTTCTACGTATGTGACATGAACCATAGGACTTTTGGGAAGAAGTGACCGGGGCTATTGAGAGAGAATAAGCGCGTTAATAGGCGCAAGCCAAAAGATAATTAAGCACCCCAAGGAAGGGAATCATATGACTGTCACCGCGCAGGACGTTCGCGCCGCTGCTCCGGCCAACGCTCCCGAAGACGTCATTGCTTTTGCTACCCGCATCGCTGAACTGGGTAAGCCTGAGAAGGTTTACTTCTGCGATGGTAGCCAGGAAGAGTGGGACCGTCTGACCAGCGAAATGGTTGAGTCTGGCATGTTCACTCGCCTAAACCCCGACAAGCGCCCCAACTCCTTCCTGGCCCGTTCGCTGCCCAGCGACGTCGCCCGCGTGGAGTCGCGCACCTTCATCTGCTCTGAGAAGGAAGAAGACGCCGGTCCGACCAACCACTGGTACGACCCGGTTGAGATGAAGAAGATCCTCAACGAGAAGTTTGACGGCACCTACGCCGGCCGTACCATGTACGTGATCCCCTTCTCCATGGGTCCCCTCGGCGGCCCCATCTCCCAGCTGGGTATTGAGATCACTGACTCTCCCTACGTGGTAGTCAACATGCGCATCATGGCCCGCATTGGCACCAAGGCCATGGACCTGATCAACGAAGGCCGCCCCTGGGTTCCCGCCGTGCACTCTGTAGGTGCCCCGCTGGCTCCCGGTCAGGAAGACACCACCTGGCCTTGCAACGAGGAAAAGTACATCACCCACTTCCCCGAGACCAACGAGATCTGGTCCTACGGTTCCGGTTACGGCGGCAACGCCCTGCTGGGCAAGAAGTGCTACGCCCTGCGTATCGCCTCCACCATGGCCCGCCGCGACGGCTGGATGGCCGAGCACATGCTGATCCTGCGTCTGACCGATGAGGCCAGCGGCAAGCAGTACCACGTAACTGCCGCTTTCCCCAGCGCCTGCGGTAAGACCAACCTGGCCATGCTCCAGCCCACCATCCCGGGCTACAAGGTTGAGACCATTGGTGACGACATCGCCTGGATGCGTCCTGGTGAGGACGGCAGCCTGCGCGCCATCAACCCCGAGGCTGGCTTCTTCGGCGTCGCCCCCGGCACCAGCTACAAGACCAACCCGATGGCCATGGACACCATGAAGGCCAACACCATCTTCACCAACGTTGCTTTGACCGACGACGGCGACGTTTGGTGGGAGGGCATTGACGCTCCGCTGCCCGAGCACCTGATCGACTGGCACGGCAATGACTACACCCCGGCTGACGCTGCCGAGGGTAAGAAGGCCGCTCACCCCAACTCTCGCTTCACCACCCCGGCCGCTCAGTGCCCGATCATCTGTGGTGACTGGGAAGCCCCCGAGGGTGTGGCTATCGACGCCATCCTGTTCGGTGGCCGCCGCGCCACCAACGTGCCGCTGGTAGCCGAGCAGTACGAGCCCGCTCACGGCGTGTTCATCGGTGCTTCCGTGGCCTCTGAGGTCACCGCTGCCGCCACCGACGTTAAGGCCGGCTCCCTGCGCCACGACCCCTTCGCTATGCTGCCCTTCTGCGGTTACAACATGGCCGACTACTGGGGTCACTGGCTGGAGATGCAGGACAAGGTTGGCGACAAGTTCCCCAAGGTTTACCAGGTCAACTGGTTCCGTAAGGACGAGGACGGCAACTTCCTGTGGCCTGGATACGGCGAGAACAGCCGCGTTCTGGACTGGATCGTGCGTCGCGCCGCTGGCCAGGTAGAGGCCATCGACGGCGTCACCGGCCGCTACCCCAAGTTCGAGGACTTCAACCTTGAGGGCCTGGAGGATGTAGACGAGGCTGCTTGGAACAAGCTCTTCGCTATCGACCCCGAGGCTTGGGCCGCTGAGATGGACTCCACCGAGGAGTACCTGGCTCAGTTCGGCGACAAGGTTCCCGCCGAGATCACCGCTCAGCTGGCCAAGTTCCGTGAGCGCATCGCCGCCGCCAAGTGAGCGCTGCCAGTAACAACTAGCAAGTAACCAGCTAGCCAAGCGCTAACACAGTAGCTGCTTACCAGTTAGCTGGCCGCTAACCATAGATAGTTTCCCCCGCCCACTGGGCGGGGGAAACTTTTGTTTAAGTATCGCTAGTTAACTACTAGCGGACATTTGGGACCGTTAGCGGTTTAATTAGGGCCAGTGAGCGGCTAAAGTGAGTACGTGAAAATCCTGCTTCTGGGCTCTGGCGCACGTGAACATGCGCTGGCCCGTGCCTTATCCCGTGACCCACAGACCACTGAACTTGTTGTAGCGCCGGGTAACCCCGGCACTGCGCAGATCGCCACTAACTTGTTCATTGACCCCAACAGCCCTGATGAAGTAGTCACCTTGGCTCGCGAGATGGGGGCTGACCTGGTGGTGGTGGGCCCGGAGGCGCCACTGGTAGCAGGCGTGGCTGATGCTTTGCGTCAGGCAGACATTGCGGTGTTTGGACCCAGTAAGGAAGCTGCCCGCCTGGAGGGTTCTAAGGCTTTCGCTAAGGAAGTTATGGCCTCCGCCCATGTGCCTACCGCCAGTGCCCGCATTGTCACTAGCCCTGACCAGCTAGAGCAGGCTTTGGATGAGTTCGGTGCCCCCTATGTGGTCAAGGAAGACGGGCTAGCTGCCGGTAAGGGGGTTGTGGTTACTTCTGACCGTGACGCGGCACTTAAGCACGGCCTGGCTTGCCTAGCGCGCGATGGTGGCGCTGTGGTGGTTGAGGATTACCTAGACGGCCCGGAAGCTTCAGTTTTCTGTGTTTGTGACGGGCGCACTGTGCGCGCACTGAGCCCCGCCCAGGACTTTAAGCGTATTGGTGACGGCGACGCCGGCCCGAACACGGGTGGTATGGGTTCTTACACGCCGCTGCCTTGGGCCCCGGCTGATTTGGGCCAGCAGGTGATAGAGCAGGTGGCGCAGCCGGTGGTTGACGAGATGGCTCGCCGAGGCACGCCTTTCATTGGTCTGCTTTACTGTGGCCTGGCGCTAACCAGCAAGGGTATGCGCGTAGTGGAGTTTAACGTGCGTTTTGGTGACCCTGAGACTCAGGCTGTGCTGGCGCGTCTAGACTCTTCGCTGCCCCAGCTGCTGCACGCGGCTGCAGTGGGGCGCCTAGATCAGGTAGCTGAGCCCCAGTGGAGCGATAAGGCCGCTGTTGACGTGGTTATTTCCGCTGCCGGCTACCCCTCCACCCCCACCACTGGGGATGTAATCACCGGTATTGAGCAGGCTGAAGCTGACCCTGACGTGCATGTGCTACATGCGGGAACTGCCCGTAATGACGACAACGAGCTAGTTACCGCCGGTGGCCGGGTGCTGTCGGTGGTGGCTTTGGGTGAAGATGTGGCCGCAGCGCGCGCTAAGGCTTACGCGGCGGTAAGCAAGATTAAGTTCGACGGCGCCTATCACCGTAGTGATATCGCCGCCCCCGCCTATGTGGAGCGTTAAAAATGGGAATTGAACTACCTGCCGCACCGGTTCTAGATGGCTGGAAGCACCTGGTTTCCGGTAAGGTCCGTGACGTTTATGTGCCCGCCCCCCAGGGGCCGTGGGACGGCGAGGATGTGCTGCTGGTGGTGGCCAGCGACCGCATCAGCGCCTATGACTATGTGCTCAGCTCGCAGATTCCCGATAAGGGCAAGGTGCTAACCGCCCTGAGCGTGTGGTGGTTTGAGCAGCTGGAGCAGGTAGTGCCTAACCACCTGCTGTCGCTGGATGTGCCCGCACAGGTGGCTGGGCGCGCCATGATTTGCCGCCGCCTGGACATGTATCCGGTAGAGTGCGTAGCTCGCGGCTACCTAACCGGCTCTGGCCTGGTTGAATACCGTGCCGGCCAGCAGGTGTGTGGGGTGGCTTTACCGCCTGGTTTGGTGGAGGCATCGCCGCTACCGGAACCGATTTTCACCCCTGCCGCCAAAGCTGAACTGGGCGACCACGACGAGAATGTTTCCTTTGAGCGGGTGGCGCAAATGGTTGGCCTAGAGCCGGCCCAGGCGCTGCGTCAGGCCACCTTGGAGCTGTACACGCGCGCCGCTGATATCGCTAAGCAGCGTGGCATTATCCTGGCTGACACCAAGTTTGAATTTGGGCGCGGTAGCCAGGGTGAACTGGTTTTGGGTGACGAGGTGCTGACCCCTGATTCTTCCCGTTTCTGGCCGGCTGACCAGTGGGTTGAGGGCCAGGTGACGCCTTCTTACGACAAGCAGTTTGTGCGTGACTGGCTGGCTAAGGAAAGCGGCTGGGATCGTAACAGTGGCCAGCAGCCCCCGGCCCTGCCTGAGCAGGTAGTTGAGCGTACCCGCGAGCGCTACCTGGAGGCCTATGAGCGCCTAACCGGCAAGCCCCTGGCTCTGTAACAGCAACTGCCGCGCCGTGGCTGTAGCGGCTAGATACAGATTTGGGTGGGATGCTTTAAGCGTCCCACCCAAAAGTGTTTTTAGGGCCGGGCAAGGTTTTTGGTTACCGTTCCCTTGCCCGACGCCTTTGGTTTAGCTTTGGCGACGACGCCGGGCCAGCAGCAAGCCGCCGCTAGCTAGGGCCGCTAGGGCCACTAAACCAACTGCAAGGTTGGCCCCGGTGTGGGCCAATGAGACCTTGGAGTAGCGGGCCTGGCCAGGGGTTGGGTTTAGCGTGATCCGCTGTCCAGGCAGCAAGGACGGCTTAGCTGAAGGCAGCGCGCCCGGCCTGCCGGAGGCGCTGGGTAGGGCGCTAGGCCGGCCTGTGGGAGCCGTAGTGGGCTGGCTGGTTGCCGTGGGGGCAGCGCTGGCGGTGGGGCTAGGCGCGGCGGTAGCGGTTGGAGCCGCAGTGGGTGCCGGGCTAGCCGTGGGAGTAGCCGTGGGTTGGCTGGTCGGTGCCGGGCTGGGCGCGGGAGTGGCCGTGGGCACCACAGTAGGTGCCGGACTGGTGGGCGTTACCGTGGGTGCTGGGCTGGCCGTGGGGGCCGGAGACGCAGTGGGCGCAACCGTCGGGGCAGGGGTGGGCGCCGGCGTCGAGCCTGGCTGAGGATCACCCGCACGCCAAGCCCGGTAAGAAAACTCCAAAATGTTGGGCAAAACCTCGCCCTTAATGGAAGTCAGCCGAATCGCCTTAACCGGGCCCTCAACCGCAAACACCTGATAGTGCTTGGCGGCGTCGGCACTACCCAAAGCTACCCAAGTACCATCACTGCGCTGATACTCAACCGTGGCCCCAACCTGGCCGGCCACAACCACACTCACCTTGCCGCTAGCCACCTGAGGCAGCTCACGCACCAAATTAGCGCCCTCAGGCACCTGGGTGGCCACCAAAGCCGTAGCCCCCTTAGCGTCAACCGCATTATCTAGCGGGTGATCCTTAGCGGTAACCAAAGTGGTAGACAAGCCCTTAGTGGGGCTAGAAACCTGGAACTCGCGGATCTGCACCCAAGCCCCATTACCATTAGCCGCAGTGGCCTTCAGACGCACATAACGCGCCATAGTGCCGGCGGGCGCCTTAGCCGTAATCTCAGCCTGGTTAGTGAACTGGCCCAGCGAAGTCCAGTTAGAACCATCAGCAGAAACCTCAACCTCAGCGTTATAGATCATGTCGCCAGTTTGTGAAGCACTACGGCCCTGGCTGACATGCACCAAACCAATCTCCTGCTCGCTGCCAAGATCAAGCTGGAAATAAGAGCCCGGCTGTGGGGCAGAGTTAGACCAGTAGAAAGTGTCCTCCCGGCCATCAACCGCATTAGCGGGCACATAGCTCTCCCAAGTGCCCATAGTGGTAGAAGCCTTGGCTACCTTCAAGGCGGCCCCGCCCTTAGCGGGAGTCAAAGCAGCCCACTTATCCCAAGCCTTAGCGGCATCGTCCACGAAAGCGTTAAAGACGCCGTCGCCCACAGAAGCCGTAATAGAAGCGGGCTTAACCGTAAAGTCCGAATCCATATCATCCACGCGGGGCGCAAGCGCGCTTTGCTGTGAGGCTTGCATAGCCATCAGGGCGCTAGTGGCCTGCTCACCATTATTGGTATTAATAGCCAAATAAACATCCAAAGCCGACTGGCTGGCCTTAGCCCAATCGCGGGCCGCCTCCAACCAAGGCTTAATGTCATTGTAAAAACCTTTAGATTCCATCTTGGCAAGCAGCTGCGGGGCCTGCTGGATCAGCTGCAAACGCGCGCGCAAAGTAGCGGCAGTGGACTTAATAGTGGCTGCATTGCCGCTAGCTAAAGCATCATTAAAAGCCTTAACGTCGCTAGACAGCTGCGGGGCGCTTTGCGAAGAAGCCCGGTAAGGCTTCCACGACTGGTTAAGATCCACAAACGCATCCAGCGCCTTAATGACCTGGCTGTCACTGGTGCCGGCCAGCTGCGCCAAAGCCGCCTTAAACGAGGCCTTAGCGTCATACTTAGGTCCATTCCAGGTGTAATCACCATAGTTAGCTAGCGACGGTAGCGAAGCATAGGGCTGAATCATTGGGTTAGAGGTGAAACCGTCAATGTACTTGTACAAGTTGGGGTCGCGGCCCTCTAAAGGGTTAAGGAACAGCCGCCCACGCTGGCCATCATTAACCGGGAAGTTATCCCAAATAAACAGGTGCTTATTGTTGTAGGTGGTGGCAGCCTTAGTTACCTGATCAACAGTGATCTGGTCAGAGAAAACCCCCATCCCAGTCCACTGCATACGAATATCCTGGTTTAAACGCTCACCCTGAGCCGTCTTAAACGGGTCAGTGGCGTTACCCGAATAGTTAGTGGGCACCATCATCAAATCATTGAGGTGGTTGGCCTTAACATACTCAGTTTGCACCTTGTTCAGGTAGTAAGACTGGGCGTCAGCCAGCTGCGTCCAAGGCCCCCGAGAGGGGAACTGGGCGGCGTCAGAATCGCAGTTCAAACGCGGGTTAATGTCGTCCAAAGCGATATAGAACGAGCGCACCCCAATCTTACGCAGCTGCTCAAACTTAGCCACCGTGGCGTCATAGTCACTTTGCTGGCCGTAGCAAATGTCGTTACCGGGGGAGAGGGCAAAAACAAAATCCACGTGGTTAGCGTTAGCGGCATCCACCAGCTCCTTAAGCTTAGCCAGCTCCGCCTGTGGATACAGTTCACGCCACTTAGCGCGCAGATAAGCATCATCCTTAGGGGTGTAAATGTAGGTATTCATCTTGTGCTGGCCAGAGAAAGCCAAAATATCCTGGCGGGCCTGGTGAGACCAGGGAATACCGTAAAAACCCTCAATCGTGCCACGCACACTCATCAGCGGCCAGTCACGTACCGTAGCGTGATAGAGCTTGCCGTCTTTAACCAGCTGACGCAGCGTTTGCACGCCATAGTAAGCGCCGCGCGTATCAGAGCCGGTAATAGTGACGCTGTTGCCCTCAGCTTTAAGCAGGTAGCCCTCAGCGTGCTTAGGGGCCTGGCCAGCGCCGTCGCCCTGCTCACCAGAAGCAGCCACCTTAACCGTGACCTTCAGCGTGGCCGCAGCCGCACTAGTGACCTGCAAGTTATTGGCTTTAGCTAAAGCATTCAGCGTAGCTTTAGTGGGCTCGTCCTGGTTTTGCACATCAAAATGCACCGTAGTGGACTTAAACGTGGCAGCGCCGCTACCCCAACTCAGTGACTGGGGAGCAGGTAAAACCTGGGGATGGGAATCGGCTTGAGTGGGGCTAGCCGGCACAGCTACCGGACCAGTTGCGACGGCTACCGGGGCTAGACCTGTCAAAGTCATAGCCACAACAGCCAATCCGGCCGCCCAACGACGCCGAGGCAAAGTCAGACGCATTATTTCCTCTTCATCGAGATTAATGGATGCGTGGTCAGCGGCCGTTTCCACAGTGAAACAATGGGCGGGGCAGGCCACGCGCGGTCAACACCAGTCTAAAGTATTAGTTACTTACTTTCCCGCTAGCTCCAAACACCTAACTAAACCAATAAATTGAGATATACAACGCCTGGCAAGTATGTAGTTTGTCCGTTGGTGCTAGTAACCTGGTAGTGACTTACGCCCGCCCATACAGGAGAAACCATGGGACGCATTGTTGTTGAAGTTATGCCTAAGCCGGAAATCCTAGACCCCCAAGGTAAAGCCGTAGTGGGTTCCCTACCGCGCCTAGGCTTCGAACAGTTCACTGCGGTGCGTCAAGGGCGCCGCTTCGAACTAACCGTAGAAGGTGAAGTAACCGAAGCAGACCTAGCCGCCGCCCGCGAAGCCGCCGACAAGCTGCTGAGCAACCCCATCATTGAAGACGTGGTTTCTGTTCGCGCTGAGGAGGCCTAAACCTTGGCACGTATCGGTGTAATCACCTTCCCCGGCACCCTCGACGACGTCGACGCCCTGCGCGCCGTACGCCTAGCCGGAGCCGAACCCGTCAGCCTCTGGCACAAAGACGCCGATCTACACGGGGTTGACGCCGTAGTAATACCCGGCGGCTTCTCATACGGCGACTACCTACGCTGCGGCGCCATCGCCCGCTTCGCCCCGGTAATGCAAGAAGTAATCGACGCCGCCCACAAAGGCATGCCGGTACTAGGCATCTGCAACGGCTTCCAAATCCTAACCGAAGCCCACCTGCTACCCGGCGCCCTAATCCGCAACGACCACCAAAAATTCATCTGCCGCGAGCAGAAACTACGGGTCGAAAACGTCAACACCGCCTGGACCAACGCCTTTAGCGCCGGCCAGGAAATCGTGGTGCCCATGAAGAACGGTGAAGGTAACTTCATCGCCTCCGACGAAGACCTAGACCGCCTCGAAGGCGAAGGGCGCGTAGTCTTCCGCTACCTAGGCGGCAACCCCAACGGCTCCGCCCGCGACATCGCCGGTGTAACCAACGAACGCGGCAACGTAGTGGGCCTCATGCCCCACCCAGAGCACGCCGTAGAACCCGGCTTCGGCCCCACCGGCGCCGGCGGCCTACGCACTGGCGTTGACGGCCTAGGCGTATTCGCCTCCGTCCTAAACGCAGTGCTAGCCACCGCCTGATCAGCCAGCCGCAACAGCTAAAAGTGGAGGCAGTCCCGTCAGGGGCTGCCTCCACCAGTTTTAGCGTTCGTCCACCATGGTGGCGATAAGCTCCAGCCAGTCACGCAAGTGGCGGTCCGGCAGGTAATTAGCGCGCACAGATTCATGGGCCGCCAGGCCCATTTCCGCCGACTGCTGTGGGAAACGCAGTACCTCAGCTACGGCTTGGCCCCAGCTGTAGGCAGACAGGCCCGGCACCAACACCCCGTTGACGCCGTCGTCGATCTGCTCAATTAAGCCACCCACCTGGGCGGCCACCACCACAGCCTTCTTCCACATGGCCTCAGTGACCGGCAAGCCGAAGCCCTCGCGGTGGCTCATCAGCGTAATCACCGTGCTAGTGCGCTGCAAAGCGTTAACAATCAGCGCATTCACCTCGCGGTCAAGCATCGGGATAGCGGCTACGTGCACCCGCTCAGCCAGCGACGGCGGCAGTACCGCATGGGCGTCAAGCACCTGCGCCAACACGCGGGCCGCCTCAGAAGGATGCCCGTTGTGGGGAGCTAGCTGCGGCTCGCCACTAGCGCTGTTAACCACCCGGGTAGTTTGCCGGCTCTTACTATCCAAAGCCGGCCCCACCAGCAGCAGGTGTACGTCGTCGGCAAGCAGCTCACGGTCAGAGGCAAAAGCCTCAATCAGCTGCACATTGCCTTTAAGCGCAGACCAGCGTGAAACTTGCGTAACCACGCGGGCCCCTTGGGGAACCGGGCCGCCGGCCAGCATCACGCCATCAAGCTTCTCAATCACCCCCGGGCGCCCATCCTCACGTATGAAAGGCACCGCATCAAAGGGAGCTACGCCGTCGAAAATTCCTGCTAAACGCACAATCGACAAGGACTCATCCAAGTCCAAAACGCGGTTTTTCGGCGAGTCGGGAACAATAGAAGGGGCGATCACGTCGCAACTGTCTGGCGGGGCAAACGGTGGGCGGTACACATCACGGGTGAACACCATGCGGTTGGCCCAGTCCAGATAGGGCTCCAGGAAACTCCAGGCCAGCTGGCTATGCTCGTTTAGATCCTCAGTGCCGCCGTGGCAGCGCCACACCACCCAGGCCCCCGCCTCAGAGAAAGCCTGGGCTAGGCCAGCGGTGGCAGCCTCATGCAGCACCACAATGTCGCCACTGGAAATCTCATCCACCAAGTTTTCCGCATTCGAGGACAATACGTGCTCATAAAGATCACGTTCCTTGTCACGCAAGGCCCCGCCGGCGTCGTCGTAGCCATGCAGCCAGTTGTCCAGGCGCTCGCTTAAAACCCTAAACGGGGCGGGCATATCCAGCTGATACCAGCGGGTGTCTATGCCCGCATCCAGTGCCAGCGCGGTAATAGTTTCTACTGCCTCGGCCACACCTGAGTCAGCAGCGGCGCTGGGGGTGATGTTGAAAATAGTGCGTCCCTGGCCTAGGCGGCGTCCGGCGTCGACGACGGCGTCCAGGCGCTTCGTGGCCGCGTCGCTGAGGTGGCTCGCTAACTCCGCTAAGGGGCGAGGGGTAACGTCGATGTTCCTCATGACACCAGTCCAACATCATTTGCTTGTGGTGCACAGCACTTTTGGGATTTTCGCCGAAAACAACAATGTGAAAAATGCTGGAGTGCACATATTGGCCGATTGTCGCCTTCCTCTGTTAACTTCCCAGCTAAGACGAGTAGAGTTAGAGAGTAAATGCGCTAGGCGCACTCAACGCCGGTTAAGCGCAATTAAACGTCACGTTCAGGAGCGCCAATGACCTCCCTGCCCAATTCCGTTACCCCCGTGGAGCACCCCGATACCGTTCAGGACGCTGCGGCTAGCCCAGATAAGGAAATGCCCTACGCGGAGCTGGGCCTCAAACCGGAAGAGTACGCAGACATTAAGCGACTGCTTGGGCGCCGTCCCACCAACGCTGAGCTGGCCATGTACTCCGTAATGTGGTCTGAGCACTGCTCCTACAAGTCCTCCAAGATTCACCTCAAGCAGTTTGGCCAGAAGGTCACCCCCCAGATGCGTGAGCACCTGCTGGTGGGTATGGGTGAAAACGCTGGTGTGGTAGACATCGGTGATGGCTGGGCCGTCACCTACAAGGTAGAAAGCCACAACCACCCCTCCTTCGTGGAGCCTTACCAGGGCGCGGCTACCGGTGTGGGCGGTATTGTGCGCGACATTATCTCTATGGGTGCCCGCCCGGTGGCGGTTATGGACCAGCTGCGTTTTGGTGCGGTTGACCATGAAGACACCGCCCGCGTGGTTCACGGCGTGGTAGCCGGTGTGGGTGGTTACGGTAACTGCCTGGGCCTGCCCAACATTGGTGGTGAAACCGAGTTTGACTCCTCCTACCAGGAAAATCCGCTAGTAAACGCCCTGTGCGTGGGCGTTATGCGCCACGACGACATTCACCTAGCTAACGCCTCGGGCGCCGGCAACCAGGTCGTGCTATTCGGGGCCCGCACCGGCGGTGACGGTATTGGTGGCGCCTCCATTTTGGCCAGCGAATCCTTCGAGGATGGTATGCCGGCCAAGCGCCCCAGCGTCCAGGTGGGCGACCCCTTCATGGAGAAGGTACTTATCGAATGCTGTCTAGACCTGTTCAAGCAGGATCTAGTGCTAGGTATCCAGGATCTAGGCGCCGCCGGTATTTCCTGCGCCACCAGCGAGCTGGCCTCCAACGGTGACGGCGGTATGCACGTCAACCTAGAAAACGTGCTGCTACGCGACCCGTCCCTAACCGCCGGCGAGATCCTCATGAGTGAATCTCAAGAGCGCATGATGGCTGTGGTGGCCCCCGAAAAGCTGGAGGCCTTCATGGAGGTCATCCGCAAGTGGGATGTGGAAGCCTCCGTAATCGGTGAGGTTAACGGCTCTGGGCGTCTAACCATTGACCACTTCGGTGAGCGCATTGTGGACGTAGACCCCAAGACTGTGGCTCACGAAGGCCCCACCTATGACCGTCCCTACGCCCGCCCCGCTTGGCAGGATGAGCTAAACGCTGACACTAGCGCCAAGCTGCAGCGCCCCGCCTCCTCCAAGGAGCTAGCGGCCCACGCCATGGCTATTGCGCTTAACCCCAACTACGCCTCTGCCAGCTGGGTTACCAACCAGTACGACCGTTTCGTGCGTGGTCAGACCGCCTTGTCTCAGCCCGACGACGCCGGTGTGGTGCGTGTGGATGAAAAGACCGGCTTGGGTGTGGCTATCTCCACTGACGCTAACGGGCGTTTCACCAAGCTTGACCCGGCTACCGGCGCCGCCCAGGCCCTGGCTGAGTCCTACCGTAACGTGTGCACGGTTGGTGCCCGCCCGCTGGCGGTAACCGACTGCCTGAACTTTGGTTCCCCCGAAGACCCTGACGCCATGTGGCAGCTGGTGGAGGCCATTACCGGTTTGGCTGACGCCTGCAAGGTGATGGGTATTCCGGTTACCGGCGGTAACGTGTCCCTCTACAACTCCCACGGCAAGGTTAAGGGTCTGCTCGACTCCTCCATTAACCCCACTCCCGTGGTGGGCGTGCTGGGCGTGATCGACGACGTCACCCGCGCTAACCCCTCAGGCTGGCAGGAAGAAGGCCTAGCCCTAGTACTGCTGGGCGAAACCTACGATGAGCTGGACGGCTCCGCCTGGGCTCGGGTAGTGCACCGTCACCTAGGTGGTCTGCCGCCCAAGGTGGATCTGGACGCCGAAATGGCTCTGGGTAATGTGCTGTTGGCCCTAAGCGAGGCCCGCACCCCCGCTGGTGAGCGCCTGATCAGCGCCGCCCATGACTGCTCTGCCGGTGGTCTGGTGCAGACCCTGCTGGAGAGCTCCCTGCGCTGCGGCGTGGGTGTAAGCGTGGACATCGCCAATGTGGCCACTGCTGCCGCCGACGGCGCCGGGCTGGATGACTTCACCTTCCTGTTCTCTGAGTCTGGGGCGCGCTGCGTGATTGCTGTGCCCGAAGGGGCGCTGCCGGCGGTTTACGCCGCCGCTGAAGCTGAAGGTGTTAAGGCTGCCCGCATTGGCACCACCGGCGGTGAACTCTTTGCTATCACCGGCCACGATCTTCTCTCTCAGGACCTGGGTGCGCCTATGGTCCTAGAGCTAGCAGAGGTGGGCCTCGCAGTTGAGCGCGTACTACCTGACCTATTCAACTAAAACACCTGGTTAATAGGTTTACCCTACTGGCCGTTGGGGCCGACTGGCAGCAGCCAGTCGGCCCCAAGCTTTTTGTGACAAAATGTTTTTATATTGGCTTAAGGACCCGTAGCTTTACCTAATTAGCTAAGTGAAGGCATTGTATTTAGCTAAAACCGGTACAATTAGCGCAACATCTAAGGTCCTATTAGCCTAAGTAAGGCAAGGCTTAAGATAGCGCCATGTTGCTAAGTCAGTGCCCTAAAAGAGTTCGCGCCAAGGTGGCCGAACTGGATATTAGCGAAGAGAACCTACTACGCCTGCATGAACTGGGCCTGCGCCCGGGCGTTAACCTCCACGTGGTTAACCGCGCGGCTTTTGGCGGGGTAGTGGTAAATATTGACGGCGCCCGTGTGGCTGTAGATCGCCGCAGCGCCCGCCACATCAACGTGGAGGTAATCAAGTGAGCTGCTCCTGTCACGCCACAATCACCCTGGACACCACTGTCCACGACACCACTATTGCTCTGGTGGGTAACCCCAATGTTGGTAAATCCACCCTGTTCAATGCTCTAACCGGCGCCCGCCAGCGGGTTATCAACGCCCCCGGTACCACCGTCGAAATGATGCGTGGTAACTGGAAAGCCGTTGAAGCTAACCTGCTAGACCTGCCCGGAACCTACTCGCTGCTAGCAGCCTCGCCAGATGAGCAGGTAGTGGTAGACACCCTGGCGGCTGTCCCCGGCTCCTTCACCGACCCCGAAAACGGGGGCGGTCTGGACCTGACCGTGGTGGTGCTAGATGCCAGTGCCCTAACCCGCTCGCTTTACCTGCTCGGCCAGGTGGCCCAGGCTGGACACAACGTCCTGGCGGTACTGACCATGGCTGATGTGGCCGATGAAGCCCCTGACGCTGAGGCCCTAAGCAAGGCCCTGGGGATCGACGTCATCGTTATTGACCCCCGCCACCTGGGCAACGCAGACGAATTTGCGGCCCTGGTGAAAGAAAACATTGCCCACCCCAAGTGGGTTAAAGGCATTGAGCCCTCCCACACCGCCCCCGGCGCGCGCAAGCACGAATGCAAGTGCGGTCACTGCAAGGCAGAAGCCCAGGCCAGCGGCCTAGAGCAAGCCGACGCCATCTTTGAGTGGGTAGAAAAGCTTGAAGCCCAGGCTTTTGGCAAGCTAGAGCAGCCCCTGGAGCCCTCCTTCTCAGACAAGGTTGACCGGGTTTTGCTGCACCCGCTTATGGGTCTGCCGGTGTTCTTCTTCCTGATGTGGCTGCTGTTCAAGATCGCTGGTGAATGGGTTAGCCCCATCCAGGACTTCTTTGAGCAGGCTTTTTCTGACGAGTCTAAGAGCTACTCGCTAGCCCACTTAATTGGTCTGGCTCTAAAAGCGGTTGGCTGGCAAGACAACTGGGTGCATGGCCTGCTGATTGGTGGTTTGTGTACCGGTCTAGGGGTGGTGGCTTCCTTCATCCCGTTGATGTTCATCATCTTCCTGATGATCTCAATCCTGGAAGACTCCGGTTATATGGCTCGCGCCGCCTTCCTGGGCGACCGTCTCATGCGCGCCATTGGCTTGGATGGGCGCGTAATCATGCCGCTGATCATGGGTTTTGGTTGCAACCTGCCCTCCCTGGCGGCTACCCGCACGCTACCTAACGCGGCCCAGCGCCTGGTCACCACCCTGGTGATTCCCTACACCTCCTGCGCCGCACGACTGACCATTTACCTGCTTATTACCCGCATTTTCTTCCCCACCCACACCGGCACCGTGGTGTTTAGCCTCTACGTGCTCAGCTTGATAATGGTGGTGCTGGGATCGCTGGTTTTGAAGCCGTTTATTACTAAGGGCCAGTCTCACGCCCCGCTGTTCCTGGTGCTACCGGCCTACCAGGTGCCGCGCGTAGTAGTGACGCTGAAGAACACCTGGCTGCGTTCATGGGCCTTCGTGGTGGGCGCCGGCAAGATCATTTTGCTGATGACCCTGGTGGTGTGGCTGATGGGGGCAATCCCCATGGCTGGCGGTCACAAGTTCGCTGACTCCAACCTGCCTATGGAGGACTCGCTTTATGGCCGCACCGCCCAGGTGCTAGAGCCTGTTTTTAAGCCCGCCGGCTTTGGTGAATGGCACATGACCGGTGCGCTTATGACCGGTTTTGTGGCTAAAGAGACCGTAATCTCCTCGGTGGTCACCTCCTACAACATGGATCCTGAAGCTGATGGTGGTGACGCTGAAGATGGCGGCGATAACTTGGGTCAGCTGCCTAAGTTGGTGCGTGTCTCTTTCGCTAAGTCTGCTGGTGCCGACGCCATGGTGGGGGCCTACGCCTTCTTGGTGTTTGTGCTGACCTACACGCCTTGCCTGGCTACGGTGGCTGAGCAGGCCCGCCAAATTGGGGCCCGTAGGGCGGCTAGCGCTGTGGGCGTGCAGCTGGTGACGGCCTGGATCTTGGCGGTGGTGGTGTTCCAAATCGGGAGACTGATTTGGTGAAGTCCGCGCGGGTGGCGCTGGGATGGCCGCGCCTACGCCGTGCAAATGGGGTCGACGACGTCGCTGCGGGCGTTGTCGGCCCCGCCGGCCCTGGGGGTGGCCCTCAAAACCCAGGTGATGGCGTTGCGGCGGCTGCCGATAGTGCAACCAGCCTTGGTGACGGCTCAGGCCCTGGCACTAGCAGCGCAACCGGCGCCGTCGGCCCTAAGACGAGTACTAGCGCCCCTAAGGCAGGCATGACCGGTGTCGGCTCAAAAACGGGAGCAAGCGGACCGCGCCAACGTCTAACCCAAGCCCTAGCGCGCGGCGCTACCCTAACGCGCGCCGCCCAAGAAGCTGGGGTGAGCCCGCAACTGGCGGCAGTGATGGTGGAGCAGCTACGTCGCAGCGGCTCCCTACTGGGCGCCACCAGCCTATGCGCCTCTGGCCTAGGGGCGTGCCACAGCCTGGAGGTGGATGAAAACACGGCGATACGCTGCGCCGGCTGTCCCTTAAGTCTCAAACGCACCATTTAGGTGATGTGAATCATTATGTCAAGGAGTGAGATTTTCTGCGTCTGTAACCCAGAGTAAACAATTCTTTGCAAGGCTAAGACACGTACCGAGATTGCATACAGATGCCCCTCCGGGGGCTCTTAGGAAAGGGTCGCTATGACCGCCGCTATCGATAAGGTTTATGCTGACGTCATCCGCCGTAACCCTGGCGAAATTGAATTCCACCAGGCAGTACATGAGGTACTTACCTCCTTGGAACCGGTGCTAGCAAAGGACCCTCACTACGCCGACAACGCCCTGCTAGAGCGTCTGGTTGAGCCTGAGCGTCAGATTATCTTCCGCGTGCCGTGGGTTGACGACGCCGGTAACGTACAGGTCAACCGTGGTTTCCGGGTTGAGTTCAACTCCGCGCTGGGCCCCTACAAGGGTGGTTTGCGCTTCCACCCCTCAGTTAACGCAGGCATCATCAAGTTCCTGGGTTTTGAGCAGATCTTCAAAAACGCCCTGACCAACCAGGGTATCGGTGGCGGTAAGGGCGGTAGCGACTTTGACCCTCACGGCCGCAGCGACGGCGAAATCATGCGTTTTTGCCAGTCTTTCATGACTGAGCTATCGCGTCACATTGGCCCTAATGTTGACGTTCCCGCCGGTGACATCGGCGTGGGTGGGCGCGAGATCGGCTACCTGTTCGGCCAGTACAAGCGTCTACGTAACTCCTACGATGCCGGCGTGCTAACCGGTAAGGGCCTAGCCTGGGGTGGTTCGCTGGTGCGTACCGAGGCCACTGGTTACGGCACTGTGCTGTTTGCCCAGTCCATGCTGGCTACCCGTGGCCAGTCGATGGAAGGCCAGCGCGTGGTGGTTTCCGGTGCCGGTAACGTGGCTATCTACGCCATTGAAAAGGCCCAATCCCTGGGCGCCAAGGTGATTACCTTCTCTGACTCCTCCGGTTACGTGGTGGATGAGGCTGGTGTTGACCTGGAGCTGCTCAAGCAGGTTAAGGAAGTTGAGCGTGGGCGCGTAGCCGACTACGTCAAGCGTCGCCCCTCCGCCCAGCTGGTTACCGGTGGCAGCATTTGGGACGTGACCTGCTCTGTGGCGCTGCCCTGTGCCACCCAGAATGAGCTAAACGGCGACGCCGCAGTGCGCCTGCTACGTAACGGCTGCGGCGTGGTGGCTGAGGGCGCCAACATGCCCTCCACCCCCGAGGCTGTGGAGCACTTCCAGGCCGCCGGGATTCTTTACGCCCCCGGTAAGGCTGCTAACGCTGGTGGTGTGGCTACCTCCGCACTGGAGATGGAGCAGAACGCTTCTCGTAGCCGCTGGGATTTTGCCACCGCTGAGGCCAAGCTGACCGGCATCATGGCTGACATTCACCACTCCTGCCTGGAGGCCGCCGACACCTACGGGCGTCCGGGCGACTACGTGCTGGGCGCTAACGCTGCTGGTTTCGTGCGCGTAGCCGATGTTATGAACGCTTTCGGCATCATCTGATCCAAGCTAGTTCAACAACTTGACCCGCTGGGCTAAATGCCTGGCGGGTCAATGCGGTTAAGGGGCCAAAGAGGGTAATCTGGCCAGCTATGAGCACCCGTCGTCGTATCGACATCACCGAAGGTATCGCCGCCCTACACCACTGGCGCAACCTGTACCAGCAAGGCCAAGATGCTGACCGCAACACCACCGCCACCGCCGTGCGCTACACGCTGGAGGAGCTGGCCGCCGTCGCCCCCGGACGCAGCGTGGAAGTGCGCGTGCCACCCTATGGCGCTACCCAAGCAGTAGCCGGCTCCACCCACCGGCGCGGCACCCCGCCGTCGGTAGTAGAAACTGACGCCCAAACCTGGCTGGAACTGGCCATTGGCGTGCTGGAGTGGAACGCAGCCTTAGACGAGGGCAAACTCAGCGCCTCCGGGCTACGCACAGATCTAAGCGATTTCCTGCCGCTGCTTTAACCCCAGCGGGCTTAAACGCGGGGGCGGTTAAGCGAGACTAGCGCGCGCATGTGACAAATGGCCACATGCGTCGCTAAAGGGGATGTGACAAACTTAGAAGGTGACACTCGGTGGAATCCCGCGCAAAAGTCAACCCGTCGATTATCTAGAGCCAAAGCCTGAAGATGAATGTGGCGTCTTTGGGCTGTGGGCGCCAGGTGAAGATGTAGCCAAACTGACCTACTTCGGTCTGTACGCGCTACAGCACCGTGGCCAGGAGGCAGCCGGGATCGCTGCCTCAGATGGCGAAAAAATCATGGTTTATAAGGATCTGGGGCTGGTCTCCCAGGTTTTTGATGAAACCAGCCTGTCAGCCTTACGCGGGCATATCGCGGTGGGGCATGTACGCTACTCCACCACAGGCTCCACCACCTGGGAAAACGCTCAGCCCATGCTGGGGCCGGTAGCTGAGCACACGGTGGCCCTAGCCCACAACGGTAACCTCACCAACACGCGCGAGCTAATGGAATACGTGCGTGAAGCCTCCGGCCAGGATATTTCCGGTGAACTGGGACGCGGCTCCACCACCGACACCGCCGTGATGGCCGCTCTGCTTTCCCTCACCGCCAAGCAGCACCCTGAGCTAGACCTCGAAGAGGTTTCCATGCTGATGCTGCCGCAGCTCAAGGGCGCTTTCTCAGTCACCTTCATGACTGAAGACACCCTCTATGCGGCCCGCGACCCCCACGGCGTGCGCCCGCTGGTGCTGGGACGCCTAGAGCGCGGCTGGGTGGTGGCCTCCGAGACGGCCGCCCTGGATATTGTGGGTGCCTCCTATGTGCGTGAGGTTGAGCCGGGCGAATTTTTGACTATTAATGCCGACGGCGTAGCTACGCGCCGTTTCGCCCCCGCCACCCCCACTGGTTGCGTATTTGAGTATGTTTACCTGGCTCGCCCCGACACGCGTATTTCGGGGCGCTCCATTATTGCGGCCCGTAACGCTATGGGTGCGGCGCTGGCGCGTGAACACCCGGTTGAGGCTGACCTGGTGATTGCCACCCCCGACTCGGGCACGCCCGCCGCTATTGGTTACTCGCAAGAATCAGGTATTCCTTTCGCTCAGGGCATTGTGAAAAACGCCTATGTGGGGCGCACCTTCATCCAACCCACCCAAACCCTGCGTCAACTGGGTATTAGGCTTAAGCTCAACCCGGTGCGTGAGGTTATTGAAGGCAAGCGCCTGGTGGTGGTTGATGACTCGATCGTGCGTGGAAACACCCAGCGTGCCCTGGTGCGGATGCTGCGTGAGGCTGGCGCTAAGGAAATCCACATCCGTATTTCCTCCCCGCCGGTTAAATGGCCTTGCTTTTATGGCATCGACTTTGCTACCCGTGCTGAGCTGATCGCCAATGGCATGAATACCCAGGAGATTTGCAACCACATTGGGGCTGACTCTTTGGGTTACCTCTCCGTGGAGGGCATGGTGGAAGCCAGCGGCCAGGAGGCTTCACGCCTGTGTATGGCTTGCTTTGACGGTAACTACCCGATTGAGCCCCCACATGCGGCCCCGGTGATTTCCACCCTGCCGATCTCGCGCGTGCCCTCGGTGTACCGCCGTCGCCGCGACGAAAACAAAACTGACGCGCCCCTGCCGCGTCGCAACTCAGTGGTACCACGCATTGAAGGAGTCAAGTAATGAGCGAAGTTACCTATGCCGCTGCGGGCGTGGACACCGAGGCAGGTGACCGTGCCGTTGAACTAATGAAGGCCTCCGTGGCCGCCACCATGACCCCCGCCGTGGTTGGGGGAGTGGGCGGATTCGCTGGGCTGGTGGATGTTAGCGAGCTGCGCGACTACCGCCGCCCGCTGTTGGCCACCTCCACTGACGGCGTGGGCACCAAGGTTGCTATCGCCCAGGCCCTAGACATTCACGACACCATCGGCCAGGACCTGGTGGGCATGGTGGTTGACGACATCGTGGTGGTGGGTGCGCGCCCGCTGCTGATGACTGACTACATTGCTTGTGGCCATGTGGTGCCTGAGCGTATTGCTGACATTGTGCGTGGCGTGGCCCAGGCCTGTGCGGCTGTGGGCACCCCATTGCTGGGTGGCGAGACCGCTGAGCACCCCGGTTTGATGGGCCCTGATGACTACGACGTCGCCGGTGCGGCTACGGGTGTGGTTGAGGCTAGCCGCGTGCTGGGTGCTGAGCGGGTAAGGGCTGGCGACGTACTGATTGGTATGGCCGCCTCGGGCCTGCACTCTAACGGATATTCACTGGTACGGCGGGTAGTTGAGGTGGCCGGCTGGGGCCTAGAGCGTCACGTTGACGAGTTTGGCCGCACCCTGGGTGAGGAGCTGCTAGAGCCCACCCGCCTATACACTCGCGCCTGCCTGGCCATGATTGAGGGCGTGGGTAGCGGCCCGGATCCGGCCACTATGCATGTGCACGCCCTTAGCCACGTCACCGGTGGGGGCCTGGCTGCTAACTTGGCGCGTGTGCTGCCCTCTGGCTTAATTGCCGACGTCGACCGTAGCGCCTGGCAGATCCCGCCCGTCTTTGATGTGGTGCGCCGCCTGGGTAATGTGCCCTGGGATGACCTGGAGGGTACTTTGAACCTGGGTATCGGCATGGTGGCAGTGGTGGATGAGTCCATTGCTGAAGCTGCCATTGAGGTAAGCCGCGCTGCCGGGATTGAGGCTTGCGTGCTGGGTAGCGTACATAAGGCTGATGAGTATGAAGTCACTGGCCGAGTAGTTAGCGGCACTAAGGGTGTGCAGGGTGGCGCAGTTGATATCCACGGCGTCTACCGCCTCTGAGCTGCAACAACTCTAAAACTTGGTGGGGACTGGCCGGATGGCCAGTCCCCACTGGCGTTTAGGCGGTGTCTAGGAGCGCTCTTACTACAGTGGGGACTGCCAGTATTCTGAGCCTGATCCCGCGAGTTAGTTGTGTAAGCGTCCGGCAGTGAGTAAATTTTAACGTAGGCGCAGCTCTTAGGGCTTTCCAAAATCTGACCGATTTGGTGCGTAAAACCTCAGATCGAGAAGTGTTTTCCCTGCTCACGCGGGGATGAACCCATCAGAGCACCTCCATCGGATCACGAGTCAAAGTTTTCCCCGCGCAAGCGGGGATGATCCTTCAGGTGGCAGGCCGACGAGCTGCGGCAGCCCGTTTTCCCCGCGCAAGCGGGGATGAACCGCCTACGGCTGTGGCCTACTGACCCTAGCCCGGGTTTTCCCCGCTAGCGCGGGGGTTTAGAGGTGCTGCGTCAGATAGCGGCGCAGTGCTTACTTAGGTTGCGGCACCTGTTTAGGTTGCGGCGCCCGCTTAGTGTGCGCAGCGTTTACTTGGTGGGCACGGCATCTAGCTACACATAAGGGTGGGGGCCAGCTCGATAGAGCTGGCCCCCACTATGTTCTAGTTACTCAGGACCTACCTGGATCAAAAGAGTCATCCTCATCGTCAAAGTCATCGTTGTACTTGGCGGCTAGATCCGAGTAGTCCTCGTCGTCGTAGCTGCTGCTTCCTGAACGAGCCGACGTGGCAGCGAGCTCACGCTCTAGCGCCGCATAGTCAGTCTCAGGACTGTAGTACTTGAGCTTGCGGGCAACCTTGGTTGCCTTGGCCTTTTGACGGCCGCGCCCCATAGGCTCGACCCCCTCCAACGTCTGATCGCGCACGTAAAACGTGCTGTTTCGAAATGGTCTGAATTTATCGTGAGACAACCGTACAACGATAAGCGCCACAATCTCCATTCCACACGCCGATCAGGGCCTGTTTGGACTGGAGTGGCGGTCCACATGTGAACAATAGCACTGATTTCGTCTGCTTGTTCACACCGCCGCCCGCGCTGCGCTGTCAGCGTCTACTTTCAATGCAGGCAGGCGCGGTTACGGCGTCGCGACAACTACTAGTGCTTGAAAATCTTCTTCACCACTGCGCCGCCAACCAGCAGGGCGCCAGCACCCACCGTGGCCACCACGACGCGAGCAGAAGAGTCACCTTCACCGGCGCGATCCCAGTAGTACTTAGCCTGGGTGCGCGCCCCCTCGCTCATCTCCTTGGCGATAAAACCAAACTGGTGCAGTGACTCAGAGATGCTAGAGCCGGCCTCAGCGGCCTTGGCGCGCACCTGCTCAGCCTTCTCCTTGGCCTGAGCCTTGGGGTTAACCCGCTCAGCCAGGTCATCTACGCTCTGGGCCAGGGCCTCACGCTGGGCCTTAAGCTGCTCTTCGAGCTCCTGTGCACTGGGCATTATTTATCCTTTCCTCACTTAAACAGCGGACGTAGTGCCAAGCGCAGGCTGATCAGCGCCGTCGTGGCGGCAACCAGGCCTACTCCGGCAAGTACGACGACGGCGGCCGGGTCTTTGCCCTTAGCCTCCTCTACCAGCGTGGTAAAGCGCTCCTTTACCGGGGCGGAGTCGCTGACGAGCGCCTTGGCTCGCGCCACGCTGTCCTCACCGATCTGGGCGGCCTGGGCTTTGAGGGTGGCCGGGGCGATCTGGCGGGCCAACTCGTTAACGGCCTGTGCGGCTGCTGCGCGCTGGGCCTCTAGCTGAGCTTCTAGGGCTGCGATAGACATGAAACTTCCTTTCGCTCAGTTCTGTCCGAAAGCCGGGCCGGCGGGAGCAGTGCCAGTCGGGCCGCTGGCGGCGTCGTCGGTAGCTAGACCCTCACGCAGCGAGTTAGTCACGGCCTGCACGTCCTGACGCAAGCCAACCTGGGGGGTGGGCACCACTACGCGGCCCTTGTCAATTTCCTTCTTGCCCACCAGAGCCAGCACCCCGGCCACAATCAGCACCAGCACGGCCACAATCAGTGAGCCCGCCCATTGTGGTAGCCAAAGTGCGATTACCTGCGACAGGGTGGTCAGTAGGTAGCCCAGTCCAAATAGGGCGAACACACCGGCTGCACCCAGCAGGCCGGCCCCTAAACCAAAACGCTTACCTGTCTCGGCCGCCTTGGCCTTATTTAGTGCGATTTCGGTGCGGATCAGGGTAGAAATATTTTCGCTCACGCGCGACATTAGGGCGCCTAGCGAAGGCTGTGTGCGGTTAGGGCCTTGAGGGGTTTCGGTCACGGCAGTGATCCTTCCAGCAAATTGTGGCGGCGGATAGCTACAGGTGGGCGGGCCGACGCCGAGGGATGCGGCTGCTCTAAGGTTGCCACGAAAGAGCGCTTAAGCCCATTCCCTTTAAAACGATTGTGCGCAAACAGCTAATTTCAATTGGAATTCTGCGCAAAACTTCCTTTGTGACTAGCGTCATGCTTTTTCGAGTTGTGTTCGGGTAGTGATCCTGTATAGAGTTCTTCTCGGTTCGAGGCGCAAGACGCCAAAGCCAAAAGGCTCCCATCGTCTAGCGGCCTAGGACTCCGCCCTTTCACGGCGGCAACACGGGTTCGAATCCCGTTGGGAGTACGGATTCGTACGATAACTTCATATGAATCTTGACGAAAGTCAAAAGTCAAGGCCTCGTGGCGCAGTTGGTTAGCGCGTCGCCCTGTCACGGCGAAGGTCGCGGGTTCAAGTCCCGTCGAGGTCGCGAAAATGTTGGCCTGATCAGTAATGGTCAGGCCAAAGTTTTCAGATTGGCTCTGTAGCTCAGTTGGTAGAGCGTTCGACTGAAAATCGAAAGGTCACCGGATCGACGCCGGTCGGAGCCACCACTAAAATCCTCGCATTGCGTAAGCTTTGCGGGGTTTTTTGGTTTTCTGGGTGCTTTGTCGACGGCGCCACGCTGAGGGTGGGTGCTTTGCGTCGACGGCGCCGCTGATGCTGTCGGGCGCTCGGCTATGTCGACGGCGCTACGTTGGGGGCTTGGAGCGTTGCGCCGGGACTTGCAGCCGCCAGCGAGAGGGGGAGCGTCGTCGTCGCCACTGAGGACTGGGACTTAAGGTACCCACTTTTGGGGACTCTGGGGTAGCTGTGACCGGTGGGTTTTATGTTGCAGCAGCTGGGTTTGTGGACTGCCTTACCTATATGGACGCGCGGGTAAAACCACAGCTTGCGCACAGCCTGCGCTACTAGTGTGGCTGCCATGTTAAATCAGGGGCACATACTCGCGGTGGCTGCGCCTACGCCCACGCCATCGCCCACAGAATCTGCCGCAGCAGTCACCCTAGATACTTTCAGCCTGCTGTGGCGTACGGTGCTAGGCCTATCAATCGGCCTGGTGCTGGCTTTAGCTGTAGTTATTGCAGTGCATGTGGCCGGACGCCGCTCCCTGCTGTGGCACCACGTGGGGGACAAGGGGCGTAACTCTTTCTACGCACTGTTTGCCATTGTTGGCGCGCTAATCGGCGCCCAACTGGCCATGGAGGGCACTTCTTCCCCGGCCTGGTATCGCTACGCTATTTTGTTGCTGGTAATCCTGTTTAAAGCGGCCCTGACCTGGGTGTGCGTAAGCTGGGTTAAAGCCATTTCGGCTACCGTGGTGGCCCATGCCGAATCGCGCAATGATCCCACCAATGTGCGCCGGGCCAATAAGATCACCACCCAGGCCCAGATTCTGCGGCGAGTAGCTGAAGTTATCGTCATCATTATTGGTGCAATCACCATCGTCATGACTTTCCCACAAGCACGCCTGGCTATGGGGTCGCTGCTTGCTAGTGCCGGTCTGGTTTCGGTGGTAGCCGGTTTGGCTGCACAATCAGTGCTGGGAAACCTGTTTGCAGGTGTGCAGCTGGCCATCACTGACGCTATCCGTGTGGATGACCAGGTGGTTATTAATGCCACTGACTCTGGCCGAATCGAAGAAATCACGTTCACCTATGTGGTGGTTTTGGCCGCTGACGGGCGCCGTATCTTGCTGCCCAGCAAATACTTCACAGAGAACCCCTTTACTAACTGGTCGCGTCGTGATGAACGGCAGACTGCACAAATCAATTTTGACCTGGATTGGCGTGCACCTATCGCCGCTATGCGGGCGCAGCTAGCTAAGTTTGTGGCCTCCTCATCCACCTGGGATGGGCGTGACGCAGCGCTATCAGTAATTGATGCCCAAAACTCTTTGATCCGGGTGCGCCTAACTGTTTCGGCAGCAAACAGTGTTGATGCCTTCAAACTGCAATGCCATGTGCGTGAAGAAATGGTGACTTGGCTGCAAAAAGAGGCCCCTTACGCCCTGCCGCGTCAGCGTGTGGAGGTGGAAAACGTTACCGTCATGCAAGATCCCACCCCTGAAAAGGTGGCTAAGCTAGCCCAGGAATTGGCGCAGCTATCAAGTGACACCAAGTCCCAGCCGGCAGTAACTAAAGCTGAGCAGGGCGATCCCATTGAGGAAGCCCGGGTGCAGGCGGCCGCAGTGCGCGCTAAGAAGATGCGGCGGCGTCGGATTTTGCGCCGTGGACTGTTGCCGGGCGTGCAAACCGGGTCGGAAGCAACTAACGCCCCTGAGCCGGCCACCATGGTGCTCTCCGACCCCACGCAGGTAGCCCAGATTTCTGCGGTTGGTGAGGCAAAGCGGCAGCTGCGCCCGGAGCAGGCACGCGGTGTGCTCAGCGCGGCTAGCCGTAGCGCTAAGGCCAAGGTAGAGGCCCTTCGCTCTGGTGCGGCTGAGGTAGGACGCTCTGGTGCGGTCCCCGACGCCGTCGCTGCTGGCTCAACTGGGGCTTCCGCTAAGGTCACCCAGGCCCCTGACGCCATCTCCACCCAGGCCCCTGACGCCGAGGCGGGAATAAATGAAGTGGATAAAACCGCTATACTACCTGCCGTGTCGGATAAAACCAAGGATGAGTCATGAGTGAGAATCAAGAGTTTTCGCAGCTCACTGACGCCCAGTGGCGTGAGCGCCTAAACCCGGCTGAGTATGAGGTGCTGCGTCAGGCTGGCACCGAAATGCCTTTCACCGGCGAGCTGCTGAGCGAAAACCGTGAAGGCATCTACTCTTGCCGGGCCTGCGGGGCGCAGCTGTTTAAATCCACCACCAAGTTCGAGTCGGGCTGTGGCTGGCCGTCCTTCTATGACCCCAAGGAAACCGATGCGGTGACGCTGCACTCAGATTACAAGCTGGGTTATGAGCGTACCGAGGTGCGTTGCGCTAACTGCGGCTCCCACCTGGGCCACGTTTTCGACGACGCCCCCGCCACCCCCACCGGTCAGCGTTACTGTATGAACTCGGTGGCGTTAAGTTTCGCCGCTGACGAGCCTAAAGAGTGATCACGAAACTACGCCTGGCCAGCGCAAACCTCCAGTACGGGCGGGCCAATGACACTGCCACGCTAGCCGAGGTGGCTTCTGGTCAGCCCTACAGCCCTCAAGTTGCTCACCAGCTTTACAGTCAGGTGGCCCAGCAGCTGCGTGAGCTGAATGCTGACGTGGTTTTGCTGCAGGAAGTGGATTTGCACCAAAACCGCTCAGGCCGGGTGGATTTGGCGGGTTTGCTAGCTGAGCAGGCCGGTTACCCGCATTGGCGTTTTGCCGCCACCTACGCTGGGGGAGTAGACCGCCTACGTCACCGCCCACGCCGCAGCCAGGTGCACACCTTTGGTGACGACCCGCTGCGGGTGTTGGAGCCACTGGCCCCTCTGCGCGGTTTTGGTAACGCCATTTTGTCGCGCCTACCGGTGCAAACTTGGCGTGTGGAGCGGCTGGGGCGGGGCGTGCCCACGATTGTGCGCCGCGAGGGTGGCAAGCTGCCTTATGCGCTGTTTACCGCTTCAACGCGCCTGATGCTGGCGGCTACTTTGGTCGACGGCGTCGGGCAGGTGCCGCTTAACGTGGCTAGCGTGCACCTGGCCACCCACCCCACCACCGCCCGGCGCCAGCTGGCCCACGCCTGGTGGAAGCTGGCTGGTTTGCCTGGGGCCCATATTTTGGGTGGGGATATGAACATGGACGACGTCGCCCTGGCCCGTATTGGGGTAGGCCGTCAGCTTGGGCAGGGGGTTACTTTCCCCTCGGCTGCCCCAAGCCGACGCATTGACCATTTCCTCACCGACGCCCTGCCGCCTCTGGGCGCGGTGGGCCAAGCTGCGCTAGCCCAAGGTCAGCCAGTCGCCACAGCGCCAGGCACACCAGCTGCCGCAGTTCAAGGTCAGCCAGTCGCCGTAGCGCCAGGCGCGTCAGGACAAGCTGCGCTAGCCCAAGGCGTGTCAGCTGCGCCAAGCCAAGGCGCACCAGCGTCGGGCGCACCAGCCGGCGGGCCGAGCGTGCAGGTGGTCGATTCGGGTACGTTTAAACTAGCTATCTCTGATCATCTAGTTACCTGGGTGGATCTGGAATTCTAAGGAGCCTCAATGCCTAAAGCCCCCCGCCTAACCGCTAAGCAAGCTTCGCTACTGCGCGCTGACCTGGCCCAATCAGGTTGGGGAGTGGAAAGCGTGGAGGCTTTACTAGGGCCTGTAGCTGCCGCTGCTTTGCAACGTGAGCTGCGGGCCCCGGCTTTGCGGGTGGTGCGTCGCGCCCTGGCTGCCGGGGCTGGGGCTACCAGGGCCGGCGCCGCTAGCACCAGCTCAGACAGGCCCAGCCCGGCCACTGGCGCCACTAGCACCAGCTCAGCTGCCAACGCGCCCCAAGACAGCGACGTCGCGGGCTACAAGGTGGCAGTACTAACCGCCCTGTTCATGCTGGGCGAGCCAGTTGGCGCCGCCGCCCTAGAAACCGCCCTGCCGCGCACTGGCGTGGCCGGAGCCCTCGCTATTGGCCTGGTGGTGCCCACGCAAAGCGCCAGCGGAGAGCAGCGCTACGCCCCCGCCGTCGACCTGCGCCCCCACGAAGCTGAAGACGCCCACGGATCCGTGCGCTGGTGGGTAGCCAGTGACCTGGGTGAACTCGTCACCGGCCAAGCCCTTGCCCCCGATCATGTGCTGGGAATTGGCCGCGCCGGGCTGACCCTGGCCGCCCTAACCCCACGCAAACCGGTAGAAACCGCCCTGGACCTGGGGGTAGGCTGCGGCATCCAAACCCTCTACCTGCTGCGCCACGTGCGCCAGGTAGTAGCCACCGACATTTCCACGCGCGCCCTGGAGTTTACCGCCTTCAACGTGGCCCTGGCCGGGGTGGATAGTGCCCGCGTGCAGCTACGCCAAGGCAACCTGCTAGAACCTGTGGCCGGCCAACGCTTTGACCTGATCGTCTCCAACCCGCCCTTTGTGATCACCCCACCCAGCGTGCGTCAGGCCGGATTGCCGCTAATGGAGTACCGCGACGCCGGTGGGCCCATCCTGCCTGCCCTGGTGCGTGGTCTGGAGGATCACCTAAACCCCGACGGTGTGGCCGTCATGCTCGGCAACTGGGAACATCGCGAAGGCACCAGCTGGCGCACCAGCGTAAACCAGTGGATCGGCAAGAGCCTAGATGCCTGGATTATTCAGCGCGAAGTGCAAGACCCGGTGGAGTATGCCGCCATGTGGCTGCGCGACGGCGGACTCACCCCTGAACGCAGTGGCGTCGCCTTCGAAAATGCCCTGGCTGCCTGGCAAGAAGACTTCGACTCACGCCAAGTAAGCGGCGTGGGCATGGGCTACCTGGTGTTCCATGCCCCCAGCGTCGCAGCTACCAGCGGCCCCGGCGGCACCGCTCTAGAAGGGCAAGCCGCCCCAGAAGAACCTGCCAGCGACGCCGCAGCCCCCGGCGCCGTCGTCGAGCCCTGGCGGGTCCTGGAAGAAGTCCCCACCAGCGGCCAAGGAGCACTAGGCGAACACGTAGCCCAAGTAATTGCCGCCCACGAAGCCCTACGCGGCCTAGATGACGCGCAAGTAGCCGCACTTAAGCTACGCACGGCGTCAGGCCTAAGCAAAGAAGAAGCCCTCACCCCCACGCCCGTGCCCACCGCGCCAGTGATCCGCCAAGCCGAAGGGTTCGGACGCGTAATTGCGGTAGGGATGCCCGAGGTGGCCCTACTGAGCGCCTCAGATGAGGGACTGCTCACTGTCGCCCAAATCGCGGCCGCCGTAGCCTCACTAACCAGTGAAGACCCAGCTGCAGTCCTGGCCGACATGGTGGCTGCCACCAGGACTTTTGCTCACGCAGGGATGGTTACTATCGTCTAAAAGCAGCGCAGCGCAAAAATTACTCCCGCCAGGCGCGGCTTAGCCTGTGCGCAAATTTGCCACAAACAGACTTAGCTAATAGCGTCTTTAGGGTCACAATTAGTTGTTTATCGTTTCGTTACCTGTAAGGTCTGAGGTTATGTCAAAACTTGCTCGCCGCATAGCCTGCGTCTACGCCCTACTTTTCACCCTGCTGGTGTGGGGGTCGTGGGCGTTGCTGGTAAACACGCGTGAAGGGCAGTTTATCGACGACGCCGCCTTCAAAGGCTCCTACTGGGGTGCGGCCAGGATTGATGACCAGGCCCGCGCACTACTAAACGCCGTATCTGTGCCGCTAATCGTGGTGGCCATAATCGCCACCCTAGCCATTGCCCTGCTCAGGCGCCGCCCCCGCGCCGCCCTGTGGGCCACCGCCGTCGTAGTAGGCACCAACGTAACCATCCAGGCACTTAAACACTTCGTCTTCACCCGCCCAGACTGGGGCTACAGCCAACGCGTCGACGCCGCCAACACCCTACCTTCAGGACACACCGGCGTGGCCGCCTCCATTGCCGTGGCCCTGCTGCTAGTAGTGCCGCCCGCTTGGCGTGTGATTGCCGCCTGGGTGGGGGCCGGTTTCACCTTCTTCATGGGCTGGTCCACCCTGGTGTGCCAATGGCACCGCCCCTCAGACATCATTGCCGCCGCCGCAGTGGCCTTCACCTGGGGTTTTGTGGCGCTCGCGGCTGGGGCTTGGGGAACGGATGAGTATCGCGGCCTGCCGGGCTCAAAACTGGCGCGCTACCTGCTTTCGCTGGGTGGCTACCTGAGTTTGGCGCTGGTGGTGATGTTGGCCTCTGCTGCTTACCGTAATTTCTACCTGTTTGGCTCCCTGCAGTTCACGGCCTACCTGGTAGGAGTGGGCGGTTTTGGGGCAGTCAGTGCCCTGGGCATGTCGCGCCTGGTTAAACTGGGCTTAAAGTAAATTACATAAAATCTAGGCTACGCTGATATATAGGTGTGTCGGCGCGAGCCTGCGCGCCCTTGCCTCGCTAACCTAGTTCAACGGCGGCAAGAGAACCGGGATGTAGGAGGAAAGTCGTGTCACGCAAGCTCGTGATTGTCGAGTCCCCGAACAAAATTAAGTCAATTTCAAACTATTTAGGCGCGGACTACGACGTCCAGGCCTCCATTGGGCATATCCGTGACTTGCCTCAGCCTTCCGAGCTGCCGGCCAATATGAAAAAGGGCCCCTTCGGGAAGTTTGCCGTGGACGTGGAGGGTAACTTCACCCCCTACTACGTGGTTAACCCAGATAAGAAAAAGGTGGTGGCTGAACTTAAACGCCACCTGAAAGAAGCTGATGAGCTTTACCTGGCCACTGATGATGACCGCGAGGGTGAAGCTATCGCTTGGCACCTAAAAGAGGTGCTTAAGCCTAAGGTTCCTGTACGCCGCATGACTTTCACGGAAATTACCCGTGAAGCTATCACCCGCGCCCTGGATAACACCCGCGAAATCGATATTCACCGGGTAGATGCCCAAGAGACCCGTCGTATCTTGGACCGTCTGGTGGGTTACGAAATTTCCCCGGTGTTGTGGCGCAAGATCCGTCAGGGGCTTTCTGCTGGCCGCGTGCAGTCTGTAGCCACTCGCCTGGTGGTAGAGCGTGAACGTGAACGTATGGCTTTCATTCCCGCCAGTTACTGGGGTGTGGAGGCTACTTTTGCCGCCGACGACAGTGAGTTTGCTACCCGCCTGGTCTCCCTGGATGGGCGCCGGGTGGCTACTGGTCGTGATTTTGCCGACGACGCCGCACTAACTTCCCAGGCTCAGGCCGCCAAGGTGGTGCACCTGCATGAGGCTGACGCGCAGGCCGTGGCGCAGGCTATTGAGCAGTCCCAAGCCCAGGTGGGCAAGGTGGAAACCCGCCCCTACACGCGCCGTCCAGCTCCGCCATTCACCACCTCCACCTTGCAGCAGGAGGCCTCACGTAAACTGCGCCTGAACTCGCGTGACACTATGCGTGTAGCCCAGGGCCTATACGAGTCCGGGTACATCACCTATATGCGTACCGACTCCACCGCGCTTTCCAGCCAGGCTGTGGCCGCCGCCCGCACCCAGATCGGCGAGCTTTACGGTAGCCAGTATGTGGCCGAAAAGCCACGTGTTTACGCCACCAAAAACAAGGGCGCCCAGGAAGCACACGAAGCTATCCGCCCTGCTGGTGACCACTTCCGTACCCCCAGTGAGGTTAAAGACTCGCTGCAGCCGGTGCAGTTCAAGCTGTATGAGCTGATTTGGAAGCGCACGGTAGCCTCGCAGATGGCTAACGCCACTGGCTCCACCGCTGTGATCCATGTACAGGCCCCTCTAAACGGGGACGCGAGCTTTAAGCAGGCTGAACTGACGGCGTCGGGAACAGTAATTACCTTTAAGGGATTCCTAGCCGCCTATGAGGAAGGCCGCGACGCTGACCGCTATGAGGGTGACGCTAAAGATGTGCGTCTGCCGGAAGTAAGCACTGGTCAGGAGCTGGAAACCCGCCAGGTGCAGGCCTCTGGGCACGAAACCACCCCGCCCCCGCGCTATACCGAAGCTTCACTGGTTAAGGCCCTGGAAGAGCGCGAAATTGGCCGCCCCTCCACCTATGCCTCGATCATGAGCGTAATTAGTGACCGTGGCTATGTGGATCACCGGGGCCAGGCGTTGGTACCCACGTGGCTGGCTTTCGCCGTCACCCGTCTGCTGGAAGAAAACTTCGCGCAGATGGTGGATTATGACTTCACCGCCTCCATGGAGGCTGACCTAGACCGTATTGCGTTGGGTGAAGAAGAGCGCGTGGCTTGGCTGCGTCGCTTCTACAACGGCGATATAGCCGCTGACCCGCAAGCCAATATTCACGGCGCGGGCCTAAAAACTTTGGTGGATAACCTGGGTGAAATTGATGCTCGCGCGGTTAACTCCATGGAAATTGGTGACGGTATCACCCTGCGTGTAGGACGCTACGGCCCCTACCTGGAGGATGCTGAAGGTAAGCGGGCTAATGTGCCCGCAGACCTGGCCCCTGACGAGCTCAGCGTGGCTAAGGCCCACGAGCTGTTTGCGGTAGCCGCTGAAGATGGCCGTGAGCTGGGTGTTGACCCCGAAACTGGGCACATGATTGTGGCTAAGAGCGGGCGTTTTGGGCCTTATGTTTCCGAGGTTTTGCCAGAGCCGGAACCGGAGGCAGAAACTGAGGGTAAAAAGCGTACCCGTAAGGCAGCTAAGCCTAAGCCCCGCACTGCCAGTCTGTTTAAAGACATGAGCCTGTCCAGTGTCACTCTCGACGACGCCCTTAAGCTACTGAGCTTGCCGCGCGTGGTGGGCACGGATGCTGAAGGCGTAGAAATCACCGCCCAAAACGGTCGCTACGGACCCTACCTAACCAAGGGCAAGGAGTCTCGTTCGCTAGAAACCGAGGCGGAGCTGTTCACGGTGACCCTAGAGCAGGCGCTGGAGCTGTTTAGCCAGCCCAAGCGTAGGCGTGGCGCGGCTGCGCCCAAGGGCCCGCTGCGTGAACTGGGCACTGACCCCAATTCTGGGCTACCGGTGGTTATTAAGGACGGGCGTTTTGGCCCCTACTTCACCGACGGTAAAACCAATGTGACCCTGCGGCGCGACGACGACCCAGCTACCGTAACCCCTGAGCTGGCCTATGAGCGTTTGGCTGAAAAGCGCGCTAAGGGCCCGGCTAAGAAGACTGCCGCCAAGAAGACCACCACCAAAAAGACGGCAACTAAGACCGCAGCTAAAAAGGCCACCACTAAGAAGGCAACTACCAAGGCTGCCACCAAGGCCAGCGCCGCCAAGACCACCAAGGCCGCTGGCAGCAAAACCTCGACGGCTAAGGCCGCTGAGGCTAGCGAGGCCTAAATGGGGCGCGGAGTTTTCATCAGCTTTGAAGGTGGCGACGGGGTTGGCAAAACCACCCAGGTAGAGCTGCTTACCAACTGGCTTGAAGACCAGGGGGTAAGCGTGCGCCGCACCCGCGAGCCTGGCGCCACCGCCCTGGGGGCCCAGCTGCGCTCCCTGCTGCTGGGGACGGCGTCGGAAAATGCACAGCGGACGCAAATAACCGCCAAAGCCGAGGCGCTACTGTTCGCAGCCGACCGGGCTCAGCACGTAAATGAGCTGATCAATCCGGCCTTAGCGGCTGGTCAGGTGGTTGTAACCGACCGCTACATTGACTCCTCTGTGGCCTATCAGGGCGCCGCCAGGTGCCTGGGAGCCAAGGAGGTACGTGACCTGTCCATGTGGGCCACCGACAACCTGCTGCCAGACTTAACTCTGCTGCTAGACGCCGATCCGCAGCTTGCCGCCAAGCGCGTACACACCCGCAGTGGCAAGAGCGATGCGATTGAAGCTGAAGGCCTGCAATTTCAGTATCGCCTGCGCGAACAGTTCAATCGCCTGGCCGAGCAAGAACCAGAACGCATAAAAATCATTGACGCCAGCGTTGAAATTGAGCAGATAGCTGCCCAGGTGCGCGCGTTGGTTAGCGAATTGCTGAAAGAACGCGGAATTATTGACGCATGAGCGTATGGGACGAGCTGGTTGGGCAAGCGCAGGTGGTGGCTACATTCCAGGCCGCCGCCACGGGGGCGCGCCCACAAGTGCCCACAGCCGCCATGTCTCACGCCTGGCTAGTTACCGGCCCGCCCGGATCAGGTAGATCCACCGCCGCACTAGCCTTTGCTGCAGCCCTTGAATGTACTGGCGCCCAGCCTGGCTGCGGCCAGTGTGAGGGCTGCCGCCAAACCCTGGCCGGCACTCACCCCGATGTGGTGCGTCTAGCCACCGACCGCATGATTATCACCATCGATGAGGTTAAAAGCCTGATTGAGCAGGCCGGGCGGATGCCCTGGCAGGGGCGCTGGCGGGTGATCTTGGTTGAAGACGCCGACCGCATGGATGAGCGCACCACAAACGTGCTGCTTAAAAGCATTGAGGAGCCGCCGCCCTATACGGTGTGGCTGCTGTGCACGCCCTCCAGTGAGGACGTTTTACCCACCATTCGCTCGCGCTGCCGCCTGGTGCGGCTGTGTGTGCCCAGCGCGCAGGCGGTGGCTGATCTTTTAGTTAAGCGCGACGGCGCCGAGCCTCAGCTGGCTTTGCGGGCCGCTAGGGCCAGCCAGTCCCATATCGGTTTGGCCCGGCACCTGGCCAAAGATGAGGGGGCCTGGGAGCGACGCCGGGCGCTTATGTCCGCCCCGATCTCGCTGCGCAGCGTGGGTGACGCCGTTTTTGCGGCCTCTGACCTGCTAGAACAGGCTGAAAAAGAAGCTGAAGCTGCCTCCACAGCCCGCGACGCCCAAGAAAAAGCGGCCCTGATTCGCACCCTTGGCTTAGAGGGGGAGAGCCGTATTCCTCCAGCCATGCGTGGCCAGATCAAAGCCCTGGAAGACAACCAGAAACGTCGCGCTAAACGCGCGGTAACTGACGTGTTAGACCGGGCCATGGTGGATCTGCTGTCTTTCTATCGCGACGTGCTTTCACGTCAACTGGGCAGCCAGTTAGACAGTGTCAACCTTGATCTGGAACAAGAGATTGCCCAGGTGGCAGCCGGCTCTACGGCTGAGCAGACACTGGCTAGGGTGGCTGCTGTAGAGCAGTGCCGCGCCCGCCTAAAAACCTATGTTTCGCCGCTGCTGGCCCTGGAATCATTGATGGTGCAGCTGCGCCCGCAGGCCTGAGTGGGCGGCGTCGTCGCTACCGGGGTTGCTCGGCGCAAGAGCAACTTAACGGATGTGCAGGCGGCGGCGTCGGAACTAAATAAGTAGAACAAATGTGACCTAAGTTAACCTCGCTGCGCTATAGTGGAGAAACTTCCGCTGCAGGTGCCGTGGCCTGTGGCAACTCGTAAGCAAGGAGGTTTACGTATGGGCGCACTGACGCGATTTTTTGAGCTGCGCACCGGAACTACCAAACTAACTTTGGAGCAGCAAAAGAAAGCTTGGCTAGGGGAATTTTTAAAGACTTACGCCGTGCTCATTGTGGTTTACGGCGGTTTCTAGGGTTAAGGGTCAAAATGTGTGTCTGGCTCGGCGTGTCGCGGGGGTTAAGGGTCAAAATGTGTGTCTGGCTCGGCGTGTCGCGGGGGTTAGATTTGGCCTTTTTGAATGCCGAT
>ERZ772779.135-NODE-135-length-35946-cov-37.139812_pt1 | contig 35946 bp, 42 predicted proteins | sample MGYA00511360_ERZ772779 | MGnify/ENA primary metagenome ERZ772779 (study PRJEB29015, sample SAMEA2738112) | human oral metagenome | biome: human oral; feature: human-associated habitat; material: saliva | place: China | collected 2231 ...
AAATTTATGGAACAATGGCACAGAGCCATGCCCCATAAGGCTTTCAGCGATTTAAAATATGGCACAGAGCATGGCACAATGGCACAGGTTTTTAAAATTTATGGCACAGAGCCGTATTTTCATTGGGCTTGCGGTTTTTGCCTAAAAAAATAATTTCATTTTGAATTTTCATATTCATTTTTTGATATAATATCTCTTTAAAAATAAAGCCCTGCGGATTCCGACAGAGGCTAGGGATGGTCAGCGTGAAACAAAGACTGACTGAAAATGAAATTTGAACTTGAAACATTGTTGGAATGGTGGGCTGATTGGTCTGCCAAGCGAGAGGATAACGGCTTGGGCTTCGGTTGTAGCCGGTTCAATCGGTTGATGGCGGCAGGCGAGCTTCCGCCGTGTGATGATTTCCGGGCATTGTTGCCTTATGGCGTTGACGGAGATGGAATAGGGAGTTTGGTTGACCAAGCAATCTGCCGTCTTAATCCTAATCGCCGACAGGTAATTATGGTTGAATACCGGCGAATAGGTACTCAAGAAGCAAAAGCGAAGGCACTGGGAATTACGCGAAAGGCTTATGAGCGGCGGCTTTCAAATGCTAGGCTTAACTTGGTGGCGGATTTATCTGTTAAAAAGTTGTTAAAAGTCTATTGACCCTTTGGGGGAAATCTGTTTAAATTATGGCAAGCTGTGTTTTACTGTGTGAGCAGAAAACGCGGCTTTTTTATTTTCAGTCAAAAAAAGCGTGGCAAGGCCGTCTGATTTTTCAGACGGCCTTTTGCGTTTGGAAAGAATTTTATGGGTCGATTAAAACAAGTTGCTTCACGGCTCCGACCTGTTGAGCAAAACAGAATCGCCGTGAAGCAACCGATTAGGACGGCTGAAAAGCGTATGCGTGGTCGTGGCTGGCAGGCTCTGCGTGAGACCGTGCTGCTGCGTGACCAGTATCAGTGCCGGCAGTGTGGTCGGGTGGTGCTTCCAAGTGATGCTGAGTGTGACCATATTGTTCCGCTCGCTGATGGCGGCGCGGATGATGTGGGAAACTTGCAAACTCTTTGCAAGGAGTGCCACTCGAAAAAATCTGTTTCGGAAAATCGCCGGCGAAATCGTGGCTGGTAGGGTAGGGGGTGTCAAAAGTTCATAGGGATTAGTAGCGGAAACCCCCCGCCCTCCCATTTGCAGAATTTTTTCCCCTGTAAAACTGTTAAAGCTATATTTTAACAGGTTGATTAACATTGATTTTTTAGCATTTTATGCTACAAAAGCCGCCTTGAAAAAAGCGGCTTTTTTTATTGGAATTTCACTATGGCAATGAATGAACAAAAGGAGTTGTTTGCCAAAGCGAAATTGCGAGGGTTGTCGAACCGAGAGGCTGCGATTGCGGCGGGGTATAGCGAAAAGACGGCCAGCGCAAGCGGCAGTCGTTTGGCAAAAGATGTGGATGTTTTGGCGGAAATTGAACGCCTGAAGCGTATTCAGCCGACGGAGCCAGTGGCCGTTGCTGTTGAGCCAGCTTCTGTGTCGGTTGTTCCTGATGTGCAGCCGGTTCAGGCTGTGCCAGTGGCTGAAAGGTCTGTTGAAACATCGGAGAGTTTAGACCGTATCGCCTTGTCGGCGCGTGAGCGTGCCGTCGTTCGCGGTACTACGATTGAATTGGATGGCGTTTGTTACGACCAAACCGACCCTAAAGACCAGTTGATTCTGTGTTCTTTGGGCGTGATTTCTTTAAATCGGCAGCAGATTGATGCTGCCAAGGCGTTGTTGGGATATTTTCACGGCAAGGTTGCAGATCAGGGCAAAAAGGATGTCGAACGCGAACGCGCCCATGATGTTGCCGGCGGTAAGTTCAGCCCGATGAGGCCGCCTGAGCCGGTGCAGGGTAGATTATGTTGAAAAAATCTTGGTCAACCGCTTGCCATGATTGGAAAGAACGAATTATAGGCAGAAAAAGCCTGATTCCGTTTCCTCCGTTGTATCAGGAGCCTGCCGAAATGGCGTTGCGCATTTTCAAGCAGTTGCGCTTGGTGGATGTGCCTGGTGAGCCAATGATGGGCGAAGTCACGCGCGAATGGGTATATGACTTTGTTGCGGCCATTTTTGGCGCATACGACCCTGATTCCGGTGTGCGGTTGATTCAGGAGTTTTTCTTGTTGATTAGTAAGAAAAACATGAAATCTACCTTAGCGGCCGGGGTAATGTTGACTGCGCTGATCCTGAATTGGCGGCGTGAAGCTGAATTTTTTATTATCGCTCCTACTGTTGAGGTCGCAAACAATAGCTTTAAGCCTGCGAAAGCGATGATACGGGCCGATGAAGAGCTTTCCGCCTTGTTTCAGGTGCAAGACCATACGCGGACGATCACGCACCGAACCACTGGGGCAACGCTGAAGATTCTTGCGGCTGAAAGTGATACCGTTGCCGGTATCAAAGGCACCGGCGTTTTGATTGAGGAGGTTTGGCTGTTTGGCAAACGCTCTAAAGCCGCCGATATGTTTACGGAGGCAAAAGGCGGTTTGGCCAGTCGTCCGGAAGGTTTTGTGATTTACCTCTCGACAATGTCCGATGAGGCACCGGCCGGCGTATTCGCAGACTTGCTCAAGCGTGCGCGTGAAGTTCGAGACGGCAAGCGTGTTGATAACCGTATGTTGCCGGTCTTGTATGAGTACCCGCAGGAGATGTTGGATAACGGAACGTACCGTCTTCCTGAAAACTTTTATGTCACAAACCCTAATATTGGAGCTTCTGTTTCAGAAGCTTACCTGATGGGGGAGTTTGAAACGGCTAAAGCAGATGGCGAAATCGCGCTTCGGCGGTTTATGGCAAAGCATTTGAACGTGCAGATTGCCTTGTCGCTAACTGCTGATTATTGGCCCGGTGCTGAGTTTTGGGAAAAAGGCGGAAACTGTCCCGAAATCGACTTGGACTGGATGCTACAACACTGCGAAGTCATCGATATTGGCGTTGACGGTGGTGGTTTGGATGACTTGTTGGGTATTTCTGCCGTTGGCCGTCTGAAAGACAACCCACGAATTTGGGCGGCATGGTTTCATGCTTGGGCGCATCCGTCGGTGTTGGAGCGGCGCAAGGAAATCGCGCCGGCATTGTTGGATTTTTCCAAGCATGGCGATTTGACCATCGTCAACCGAATTGGTGATGATAGCGATGAGGTGGCTGGGATTGTGGCTCGGGTTTATCAGAGCGGTTTGCTGGATAAATGTGGGCTTGACCCGCACGGGGTCGGTGCGATTTTGGACGCGATGTTGGAATATGGCGTTCCGGAAGATGCTGTTGTCGGGGTGTCGCAGGGCTGGAAGTTGGGCGCGGCGATTAAGACGGCGGAGCGCAAGCTTGCGGAGGGCTGTTTTATTCATAGCGGCAGCGCGATGATGAATTGGGTGGTCGGTAATGCCCGCGTCGAGCCTCGCGCCAATGGTATTTTGATTACCAAGCAGGCGAGCGGCTCGGCGAAGATTGACCCGTTGATGGCGATGTTTGACGCGGTGTCGCTTTTGTCGCTGAATCCGACTGCCCGTGGTGCGTCGGTTTATGAAACACGCGGAATCAGAATGTTGTGAGATAGGATATGGCGAAAGAGAAGAAAGCCAAAAACAAAAGCCGCCCGCGTGCTGACTCGGGCGGCTTAGTTTTTGAGGGGTTGAACGACCCTGCGTTGTTGGAATTTATCCGCAGCGGTCAAATCGGCGGCGGGGTGGGCATTGATGGTCGGAAGGCTTTGTGCAATGCCGCGCTTTATCGGTGTATTACGTTAATCAGCCAAAGTATCGGGATGTTGCCGCTGAATGTGCTGCATAACGATGACGGGCGTGAGACTGCTACGGAGCATCCTGTCTGGAAACTGCTGAAACGGCAGCCGAATAAGTTTCAGACGGCCTATGAGTTCAAAAGTTTGTTGCAGAGCCATGTTTTGCAATATGGCAATGCGTATGCGCGGATTATCCGTTCGCGCGGTCAGGTCATCCAGCTTGTGCCGATTCACCCGAAGTCTGTACAGGTTAAGCAGCGTGATGATTGGAGCGTGCATTATGTGGTTACGCGCAAAGACGGCTGTTTGCTGGATTTTGAGGCAGACGAGATATTGCACCTTCGGGATTTAACCGATGACGGCTTAGAGGGTATGAGCCGCGTGAAGTTGGCAAAACGGGCGTTGGGGATTGCTTTCGATGCTGAGGATGCGGCAAGCCGTATTTTCTCGGAAGGTGTGATGGCCGGCGGTTATCTGGCAACAGACAAGGCGTTGAGCGACAAGGCGTACAACCAGCTTCAGGAATCATTGCAGAAGCGGTATAGCGGCAAGGAGAATGCCGGTCGATTTATGATTTTGGAGGAAGGACTGAAGGCTGAGAAGTGGGGTAACACTGCGTCTGATGCTCAGCATATTGAAAACCGGAATCATCAAATCGAGGAAATTGCGCGGATGTTTGGTGTACCGCGCCCGTTGCTGATGATGGACGATACGTCATGGGGCAGCGGTATCAGTGAATTGGGTGTGTTCTTCCTGAAATACGGACTTCTGCCTTGGTTCACGATGTGGGAGCAGGCATTAACACGTTCTCTGCTTACGCCTGCTGAGCAAGACCGCTTGATATTCAAATTCAATGCCGGTGCGTTGTTGCGCGGTAGTTTGGAAAATCAGGCGGAATTTTTCGCTAAAGCTTTGGGCAGTGGCGGACACGGCGCATGGATGACTCAAAATGAAGTGCGTGAAATTTCCGACCTGCCGAAATCAACAGATAAGTCTGCCGATACTTTGAGGCAGGCGCAACAAGGAAAGAATAATGAGTCTGAAAAAACTGCCTCAGATTAGTGCGTTGTCTGCTATGCCGAAATCGCTGTCTTTTGATATGCGCCCTGATGCGGCGAACCGTTGGGATAGCGGGGTTAAGGCGAAAACCGAAACCGACAATGTCATCACGATTTACGACCAAATCGGCGATAGCTTTTGGAGCGAAGGGGTAACGTCCAAGCGCGTTGCCGCCGCTCTGCGCTCTATCGGCGACAAAGAGGTCGTCGTCAATATCAACAGCCCGGGTGGCGATTACTTCGAGGGTATCTCAATCTACAACCTGCTGGCGCAACATCCGGCGAAGGTAACGGTTCAAGTGGTCGGTCTTGCCGCCTCTGCCGCCTCTGTGATTGCGATGGCGGGGGACGAGATTCTGATGGGTGACGGGTCATTCTTGATGATACACAACGCATGGAGTCTTGCGATTGGCAACCGTCATGATTTGGCAAGCAGTATTGACACGCTGGCGCAAATTGATGATGCGATGGCTGATTTGTATGCCGCGCGTTCGAGCCTGTCGAAGGCGGAAATCGTCGGCATGATGGATCGTGAAAGCTGGATTGGAAAATCGAAAGCCCTTGAAGATGGTTTTGCCGACGGCGAAATCGATGTGAAGGAAATCGAACAGTCCGGCGACAGTGAGCAGAAGAAGGCGATGGCTTTGATTGAGTCAAGCCTTGCTCAACAGGGATATAGCCGCGCCCAAAGACGCGATGTGTTCAATAACTTATTTCACGGCACGCCACGCGCTGCCGAACCTGCTGTCAAGCCGTGCGCTGGCGGCGATATGAAAACGGCGGAAGCCTTGCAAAATTTAATTCAGACCATGAAAGGTTAAGTATGAAAAAATCAATGATTTCCCGCGGCTTGGTTGCCGCCTTTGCCGATGCCGGCAATACTGCGCCCGATGTGGGCGCGTTGCTTGCAGAATTGAACAATTCCTTTGCTGCATTTAAAGACAGCAAAGAAAAAGAAATTGCTGCATTGCAGCAAGGTAGCGAAGAAGCTAAAGCAGCCGCCGCCAAAGCCGATGCTGAGATGGCCGGTCTGCGCGCCTCTATCGACGACCTTGCCGTACAGATGGCAGCCGCTCAAATGAACGGCGGTGCCGGTAAGCTGGATAAGGAAGCGCAAGCGGCGGTTGACGCGACTGTGTCGTTCATGAAGTCCGGTGAAGTCCGCGCGGATCTGAAGAAATCTGATGATTCAAACGGCGGCTATTTGGTGCCGAAGGAATGGGATCGCACCATTACTGATAAGCTGCGTACCGTATCGCCGCTGCGTAAGCTGTTTAAGGTTCAGACGACCTCGAAGCCGAAATTCAGCAAGCTATACAATATGCACGGCGCGGGCAGCGGCTGGGTGGGCGAAGAAGATGCCCGCACCAAAACCGATACGCCTACTTTCAAATCTTTGGATTTTGAAACAGGCGAAATTTACGCGAATCCGGCTGCTACTCAGCAAATGTTGGACGATGCCGAAATCAATTTGGAAGCCTTCCTTGCAGACGAAGTGAAACCCGAGTTTGCAGTGGCCGAAAACAAAGCTTTTATCAGCGGTGACGGTCAGAAAGGTAAGCCGACCGGCTTGTTGACCTATGCCGAAGGCGGCACCAATGCAACCAAGCACCCGTTGGGCGCGATTAAGGTTGTCAAGTCCGGCAATGCTGCATCGGTGACTGCGGATTCCATCATTGACTTGGTGTATTCGCTGCCTGCCGAATATTCGCAAGGCGCGGGTTTTATGATGAACCGCAAAACGCTTGCGGCTGTCCGTAAGCTGAAAGATGCTCAAGGCAATTACCTGTGGCAGCCAAGCTATCAGCAAGACCAGCCGTCAACGTTGTGCGGTTATCCTGTTCATGAAGTTGCCGATATGCCTGATGTTGCCGCTAATGCGCTGTGTATCGCTTTTGGCGATTTCAGCCGTGCGTATATGATTCTTGACCGCAAAGGCGTGAGCATCCTGCGTGACCCATATACGAATAAGCCGTTCGTTCAGTTCTATACTACTAAACGTGTTGGCGGCGGTGTTGATAACCCTGAAGCCTGCGTGTTGCTGAAAGTAGCAGCTTAATGTAAACAGGCCGTCTGAAATGAAGGTAGTTACCAGTCTGTTAATCGGTGGGGAAGTAGTTTCAGACGGCCTTTGTATTTTAAAGGAAATATCATGGCAAAATTTATTAAGCCTTTTTATGGTGTGCCGACCGGCGAAATCTATCCTGTTCACTACAATGTCGGTGATGAGATTCCGGAAGAATTTTTGGAAGCGGCCGAAGAATTGGGTGCTGTTGAAGTAAGTGGTAAAGGCGGTAAAAAACAAGGCGGCGATTCCGGTGAAGGCCAATCTGATGACGGCCAATCTGATGACGGCCAAAAAGATAAAACGGAATAGCGATGATTACGTTGGAATTGGTCAAGCTTCATCTTCGCATTGACGGCGAAGATGAAGATGATCTGCTTCGCCTTTATTTAGATGCCGCAACGGCTGACTGTGTTGCATATCTGAACCGTTCTTTGTATCGAGACACTGCGGCGGCGAAGGATGCTGAGGAAAACGGCGAAACGAATGGGGTGGTGCTTAATCCAGCTATTCAGAATGCCATTCTGATGACTGTCGGCTATCTGTACACTGTCCGAGAGGACGGTTCGGCAGGGTTGCCGCGTGCGGCTCGGAGGTTGTTGGAGCCGTATCGAAATCTTCCCGGTGTGTAGTCGGGTTTCCCTGACGGTTAAGCGTAAACCGTACCGCCAAAAAACGCTTTTCTGCTATTTTTTTCCAGATTAGGGCTTAATACGGCGTTGCCCGACTTCTTTGTGTGCAGCTAAGGCTTGCGGCTGTCTGTTTGAGTGCGAGCCAAGATAAAAAACCGTCCGAACGGCAGATTTCGGGCGGTTTTTTGATTTTTGGTGTGGTGCTATGGGTAAGGTTTTTTGGGGTGTGGGATTACTTGCTACATTAATTTTCTTTTTGGCTTTGGTTATTACGAAGGATCCTAAGATTTCAAGTGTCGGCAAGCCTCAGAAGATTGAGTGTTATTCAGGAGGTCAGCTTGTGTTTTCAGATGAGTTGTCTTCGGTTCTTGACTCATATAATACGCACGGTATTTATTACCGTTCGGCGATTACTGGGAAATATGTTCAAGTATTTATGGATTGCTTGGTGGTGGAAAAATGACGAATAAGAAAGAGGTTTTAGCGTATATCCGGAATAATCCGGGCTGTACGGCCACGGCTGTTGCGAATGAGGTGTATGGTAAGTGGCGTTGGAGTGGCTGGATTTTCGCGCGAAACGATATTGAGGCGTTGTGCGATGAGGGTTTAGTCAGTGAGCGTTTTTTCCGTGGAATTTCGGTGTTTTATCCGGTAGATGTGAAAAAGGCGGCGTGAAGTTTGGGCTTGTCTATTGGGCATCTGGTGGCTAATATTTGATTTCGTTTTGTAAAAAAGGGAATTGAATATGAAGATTTTGGTATGGTCTGCTTTGTTGGTTGGGTTGTGCGCCTGTTCAGACGACGGCCGTGATTTTGAGCGACAGACGGAGCGTATTGTCAGGGCGCATTTGAAAGACCCTGATTCTGCGGATTTTCGGAAAATCGACGGGCGGTGTGGAATTGTCAATGCGAAAAACAGTTTTGGTGCTTATACAGGCGCACATCGGTTTGTTGTGTTAAGTGATTACGATGTGTTGTTTGACAGCGAGTTGGCGTCGGAAGCGGAAAATCAGCGGTTTGCTGAAAAATGGGAACTAAATTGTAAAGACAAAGGGTTTTGATTGTGTTTTTGAAGAGGCCGTCTGAATATTCAGACGGCCTTTGTTTTGAGGTGTGTATGAATGCTGGGCAGTTGCGTCACCGTGTGGAAATTCTCCAACGGGTGAAGGAAAAGGACAAGTCGGGGGCGACGGTGTCTGTTTGGCGGCCTTTTGCTAAATTGTGGGCTGATGTGCGCCATGTGTCCGGTTCGGAGACGATGCGGAATGATGTGTTGACGGCTTCGGTACGCGCTTCTGTGCGGATTCGTTGGCGAACTGGGATTTCTGCGGATATGCGCGTCAAGACTGAGAATGGGATTTATGTGATTCGCGCGGTCATTCCTGATTTGCGCCGGCGTGAATTTTTGGATTTGACGTGTGAGAGCCTGCCTGATGAAAGTGGAAATTGATGCGGATTTTTCCGATGCGATTGCGCGGTTTGACAGTTTGCCGGAGGCGGTCGGTGATCGCTTGCGGTGGGCGGCGTTTAAGGGCGTGGAATTGTTGCGTGATGAGGTCAAGATTCAGGCTCCACGCAGTGAGAAACGCCATTATTTTTACAGTAAGGGCAGCCGAAATGCGGATGGCAGCAAGAGGCGTTATGCCTTTGATCCGGGCGATTTGAGAGGCTCGGTTTTTGCTTTTTACGATAAATCGGAATCGGTTGACGGCCGTCGCGCTGTGTATCAGGTCGGTTGGCGTGATAGAGAGGGCAGCCGTGGTCGGTATGAGGGCGGTTCGCTGAAGGCCGTCCCTTATGGTTATATGGTGCATAACGGCGTTCGCCGTAAAAACGGTAAATCTATTGCCGGTCGTCCGTTTGTATCGATTGCGTTGCAGATTCAGGAGGCGAAGATGGAAGCGGCGATGTTGAATGCGGTTTTGGAGGTGGTCAATGGACAGCTTGCTGATTAGGGCCATCAATCAGGCTGTGCCTGATGTTGATGTGTACCATGACTTCGCGCCGGAAGAGGCTGAGTTTCCGTTGGTGATTGTGCAGCGCGTTGGTGGTGCCGGTAATTTGTTTATCGACCCGATGGAAGAAGACGGCTATGAGGTGCGGTTTTCTGTTTCGGTGTGGGATGTTGACAGGCTGAGCGCGGTTGCGAAGAGTATTGCGATTGAAAAGTCGGTCTTGTCTTCGCTTGAGGCTTATGCTGTGTCGGCGGCTGAGTCGGTTGTTTTGGATGATGACCGGCGCGGTATGGTTCAAGATTTTGTGATAACTGCCTAGTTTTTGTGATAACTGCCGAGTTGCAGTTAAGTGGTGGCTTGTCTTTTCAGACGGCCTTTTTTATTTGGTATTTTTTGAGGTTTTATTATGGCTGTTACTTTGGCGAATGGCTCGATTGTGCAGATTGCAACCGGGCTGGCAGCAGAGAAGAAAATCACGGCAATTTCCAATGCGGAAGAGGCTGTGGCGACTTGTTCTGCGCATGGTTTGGTGAATGGCGACTATGTCGCCATCGTTTCGGGTTGGGGCGGTTTGAATGAGCGCGTGTTCCGTGTGACAAGCGTTGATGCAAACAGCTTCAAGCTCGATGGCGTTGATACGCGTGATTTGAATAAATATCCTGCCGGCTCGGGCGCAGGCTCTTGCCAAAAGGTTATCTCTTGGCAACCGATCAATCAGATTATAGAGCTGTCGTCTGAGGGCGGTGAGCAGCAATTCTACGAGTACGGCTTCTTGGAGGACGACTTTGAACGTAAGATTCCTACGTCGCAGACGGCGAGTTCGATGACTTTCAAAGTTGCAGACGACCCAAACTTGCCCGGCTATAAGGCTGCGAAAGCGGCGAGCGACAGCGGCAAGCTGACTCCGATGCGTATTGTACTGAAGAATAAATCCGTGGTCGTTTATAACGGGTACATGAGCGTAAATGCGATGCCGAACGTGGTGCGTAACGAAATCATGACAGTGAATATGACGTATTCGCTGGCAGGTTTGTTTAACCGCTATTCTTAAGATTAGGTTTCCTCTAATTTTTGCTCTTTGGGTTTGTGTTTTGCCGTCCGGTTTCGGACGGCACCTTTTTTAAGGAAAAAGAAAATGTCTAAATTGAAATTGGCTCATGCCGCTACGTTTAAAACGGAAGTAAAAATCCCTGTTCCTGCCGGCGAGCCTTTGGCTGTCGAATTTGAGTTTGTGTGGAAAAACCGCCCTGCGTTGGCGGAATTGGGCGACAAACTCAATGACGGTTCTGTCAGCGATTCTGAAATTGTTTTGGACATCGTCAAGTCTTGGGGCTTCGATGATGAGCTGAATGCTGAGAATGTTGCCTACCTCTTGGATGAATATCCTCGCTCGGGTGGTGCGATTATCGATGCCTATTATTTGTCTTATGACGGCGCACGCGAAAAAAACTAATTGCCGCCGTTCGTGCGATGTTTTCTGACGATGAGAAGACGGTATCTGCGTTGAGCCTTTTCGGGTTTGACGATTCCGACGTCTTGTCTGATGAGGTGGAGGTGTGGCCGAACAATTGGGAGGCGGTGCAGTTGTTTTTGGCGGTGTCGGGTCAGTGGCGAGTCAGCATGGCGGGTGCCTACGCGTTGGATTACAACGCCGTTGATGTTGCTATGGATATGATGGGTGTCAAAAAACGCCGCCGCAAAAAGTTGTTTGGTTTTCTGCGCGTGATGGAACGCGAGGCTTTGTCGATAATGGGTGAAAAGAAGGATGGCTGAAAATACGATTAAGGCCGGGTTGGATGTCACCGAAATTGAGTATGGTGCGAAGAAGGCAGGAGTCGCGCTGCGCAATATCGGCAAGGCGGCGAAGGAAGCCGGTAAGGAATCGGCGGCAGGCGCGGCGGCGGTAGCGGCCGGGTATGATAAGGCTGGAAAAGAGGCCGAACGGCTGACCAAGAAGCAGGAGCGTGCGACTCAGTCGATTATTAATTCTGTGCAGCGCGAAATCGCGGTGCGAGAAGCTGGCGGGCGTGGTACGGCTGCTTATTATGAGACTTTGGCGCGGCAACGCGGCGCGGATGTGGCCAAAATCCGTGAGGTGACGAAATCTCTGAAGCAGCAGGAGAATCAGCTTAAGCTGAACAACATTACTGTTGGGCAATACAACAGCGCAATGCGGATGGTTCCGGCGCAGTTCACGGATATTGTTACGCAGTTGGCCGGCGGTCAGAATCCGTTTATGGTTGCCTTGCAACAAGGCGGTCAGCTCCGTGATTCGTTCGGCGGCTTCGGTAATATGTTCAAGGGATTGGCGGCGAGTATCAATCCGGCGACGGTGGCTATTGCCGGCTTGGTTGCCGGATTAGGGGCTGTCGGTAAGGCGTATTACGACGGTTCGGAGGAATCGCAACGGTTTTCTGCGGCTGTGATTCTTGCCGGTGGTAGCGCAGGCGCATCGGCCGGTAAGCTGTTGTCGGTTGCTGATTCTGTCGGGCGGACAACGGGTAGCTGGTCTGATGCGCGTGAGGCGATTTTGCTGTTTGTGCAGTCGGGCGAGGTAGCCTCTGAGAATTATGGCCGTTTCGCGGAATCCGTGGTCTTGCAGTCAAAGGCGACTGGCAAGAGCGTGGAGGATTTGGCGCGTGTTTATGAGGAAATCGCAGACGATCCGTTGAAGGCAGTCGTCAAGTTTTCGCGTGTTTACCAAACGCTGAATGCAGATGTCTATGAGCAGGCGCGTGCTTTGATTGAGCAGGGCAGACAGCAGGAGGCTGTTGCGCTTGTTCAAGGGAAATACTCTGACGAATCGCAACAAATGGCCGAGCGTGTGCTTGAGAATTTGGGGGCGATTGAGCGCGGCTGGAAGGCAATAAAGGATACTGCTGCTGAAGCGTGGGAGGGGCTGAAAGAGATTGGCCGTGATGCCACGCTTGAAAGACGATTATTTGTTGAGCAAGAGGGTTTGGATCGTGCAAAAGCACTTGCAAAAAACAATCCCGATGGTCAGCGAATGGTTGATCAGCAGCAGCGCGTTGTTGATTTGCTGGAGAAGCAAATCAAGATGCGCGATGAGGCTCAGAAGCAGGCGGCCAATATTCGGAAAGAGCAGGCTGATTCGGTTCGGTTTGCGGCTGATTTCGACCGTCTGAGAGACCAGACTCAAAGCAAGGCGGAGAAATTCGCCCGTGAAGAGCGACAGTGGCAAGAAAAGCTGAATGCGCTTAAAAAACACGGCAATCAAACTCAAATTTCTGCTGCTGAGCAGGCTCTGGCTCGCTTGCGACAACAGCATAAGGAAGAATTGGCGGCTGAAAAGGCGCGTGAGGCTAAGAAATCATCGAGGTCGTCCGGGAATAAAAATTTATTTCCGACTACTTCTGCCGGTCTGCGTTTAAAGCCCGGTGCTGAGGCAGGTGGCCGTGCGTTTGGCGGTACTTATGCTGCGATGCACGCAATGCAGCAGTTTTTAGGCGACAAGCTGGTTCGATTTGGTGCGGTAAACGACAAATACCATATTGGGAAGAACAGCTTTCACAATAAGGGTTTGGCGTTTGATATGACGCCTAATCTGTCTTTGAAGAGCGAAGACAAGGCGAAGGTTGCGCGGCAGATTAAACAATACTTCGAGTCTTTGGGATTTGAAGACGGAAAAGACTTTAATGTTAAATTTGAAGTCGGCGGTCAGGTCAACAAGAATGGTACGAAATCGACGGCTGACCATTGGCATTTTAATTGGCGGTCTCAAGAGGCGGCGGCACGTTTTGCCGGCGGTGTTGGCGGCCAAGCTAAGGCGATGGCGCGTTCAGGATTGTTTGCTGAGGCGCGTGAGCGTAAGCCTGAGCTGACCGGCTATCAGAAATGGGAGCAGGAGTTCGGCAAACGACAGCTCGCTGCTAGTGCTGAGCTGTCGTTGTCTGCTGCGAATCTGAATAAAACCTACGCGGAACAGTTGCGGCTGTTGTCTGATCCGACTTTTGAAAAATGGTCGGCGGCTGAGCGTAAATCTGCTATGGATTTGGCGATTAAGGCCGACAATCAGGCAGATTTGACGAAAGAGGCGAAGAAATACGCTGATGCGCTTCGTGAGCTTGAGTCGGCAGGGCAACGTGATTTTGACGATCAGTTGTTTGAGCTGTCGTTGCTTGGCAAAACGCGCGAGGAAGTCGAACGACTGACTGCTGCGCGGAAGTACGACAAGCTGATTGCTGAGGCTAGTGCTTCGGGTGCCAGTGCTGATGTCATTAAAAGCTTGCAGACTGCCAAGCTTGACAATGATGGCCGTCTGCAAGAGCAGTTGCGCTTGGTAAAAGAAACCAAGGATGCGTTCGGCAACGATTGGTTGTCCGGTATTTCAGACGGCATGAGGAATTATGCCGATTCCTTCCAGTCGATGCGTGAGGGCATGGCGGATGTCGTGTCGGGGTCGCTCGGTAAGATGTCTGATTCGTTGGCGGATTTTGTGGCAACGGGTAAGGCTGATTTTCGCGGGCTGGCTGTGTCTATCCTGCAAGACTTGTCGAAAATGCTGATTAAGATGGCGTTGTTTAACGCGATGAAGGCGGCGATGAGTGCTTGGGGTGGCGGCGGCTTCAAAGATGGCGGCATGGTGCAGCAGTTTTCAAACGGCGGCGCGGTGTGGGGCGCGGGTACGGCTACGAGCGACAGTATCCCTGCTATGTTGTCTAATGGCGAGTTTGTCATCAATGCGGCGTCAACGCGCCGGCATCGTGCTTTGTTGGAGGCTATCAATAAAAACCGCTACGCTTCGGGCGGAGTGGTCGGCGTTGCGCCGCAGGTCGCTGCTTTGGGCGGCGGTACTGGCGGCATGACGGTCAATATTACGATTAACCGCGACGGGTCGTCTGATTCGTCGGTTGACGGCGATGTTGAGATGGCCAAGCAATTGGGCGCGGCTCTGCCTGCGATGATTGAAAATTGGTATGTCAATAATGTGGCACGGGTTGGCGGTCGTTATCACGGCGGCCGTTGATTCGGTCTAAGAGGTTTTATGGCTAAGTTTTTTAAGTGGCAGGTCACGTCGGAAAGTACGGCGAAACATTCGTTTAATGTGCGGACTGTCAAGTTTGGCAATGGGTATGAGCAGCGTCAGAAATTGACGCTGAAACCTAAAATGCAGACTTGGCAAATCCGTCTTGCTGGTAAGAAGCCTTTGATTGAGGAAATCAAGGGCTTTTTTGATTCCTGCGGCGGTGTTGAGCCGTTTTACTGGACTCCGCCGGGCCGTGAGCGGTTGTTGGTAAAAGTTGTCGAGTACACGGAAACGCCAAAAGGCGGCAAGGTGTATGAGCTATCTGCGGAATTTGAAGAGGTGATGGCATGAATGCGCGGATGAAGGCGTTGTCGGGAACGATGCTCAAGGCGTTGTCGGCTGCGCAGCAGGATGTGTTGGTTGAGATGTGGGAAGTGGATTTCCGCGCTTTGGGCGGGGAAGTTTTCCGTTTCTGCAATCAGGTCAACGAACTGAATCAGGCTGTCGTTTGGAAGGGGCAGGAATATACGCCATGCCCTATTTCTGCCGAAGGCTTTGAAACGACTTCGCAGGGTGCTGGCAACCGTCCAACGTTGACGGTTTCAAACCTGCTTGGGTTTGTGACTGGCGCGGCTGACCAGTATAACCAGCTTGTAGGTGTTGGCGTTGTGCGCCGTTTGACGTATGCGAAGTTTTTGGATGCGACAAACTTTAAAGACGGCAATCCGACCGCCGACCCGAATCAGGAAATTATCGGGAAGTACGTCATCGAGCAGATGACGAGCCTGACGGCTGAACGGGCGGTCTTTGAGCTTGCTGCGCCGTCTGAATCTGACGGCTCGGTCATCCCGTCGCGGATTATGATGGCAAATACCTGTATTTGGCAGTATCGCGGCGAGGGCTGCGGATATGCGGGTCGGGCGGTTGCCGACCGTTTGGATATGCCGACGGATGATATTAAAAAGGATGCTTGCAGCGGGACATTGACGGGCTGTCGGGCGCGGTTTGGCGCGACGGCTGTGTTGCCTTTTGGCGGGTTTCCGAGTGCGGATAAGGTGGGTGGGTCATGATTGAGATTTCAGACAAAATACAAGATTTGATTTTTTGGCTTGCTGACGGGTACGCGCCGCAGGAAATGTGTGGTGCGATTGCGGATATTCATGATAAGGGTCGGCGTTTTTTTGCCATAGACAATATTGCCGAAAACCCAGAAGAAACTTTTGAGATGAATCCGAAAGGTTGGCAGGCGTTGGCGGAAGACGGCGAAATCGTCGCGGTTGTCCATTCCCATCCAAACGGTGAACCGTTCTTGTCGGGTGCTGACCGTCAAATGCAGATTCAGACGGGCTTGCCGTGGATTTTGGCGGTTGGAGGCCGTCTGAAACAGTTTCGCTGTTGCCCGCATTTACGCGGTCGTGTGTTTGAGTACGGGAAGGCTGATTGCGGGGCATTGATTCGTGATGCGTTTATGTTGATGGGGATTGATTTGCCCGATCACAAGCGCGGCGATATTGATGATGATGCTGAGCATGAGTATTTGCGTAAGCATTTCGAGCGTGTCGGGTTTGTCCGTGTTTCAGACGGCCTACGCGGTGGGGATGTGATTTTGACCAGTTATGGCGGTCACGCGAACCATGCGGCTTTATATTTGGGCGATGGGCAAATCCTCCATCATGCTTATAACCAGTTGAGTCGGCGTGAGCCTTTTAATCAGTGGTGGTCTGAGCGTATGGATAGCGTTTGGCGGTATCCGCTCTTTGAGCCTGAGATGTTGCAGGCGGTTGAAAATGATTTGCTGCATTCGGTGGATTTATGATTACGGTGTGTTTGTACGGCGGTTTGCGCGAATGCGGCCGCCGTTTTGATTTGCAGGTTGTCAGCCCTGCCGAGGCGGTTCATGCGCTGACGGTGCAGATTCCTGCTTTGCGGCAAAAGCTGCGGCAGGGTTTTTATCAGGTGCGTTTCGGGCGGCGCGATTGGTCTGAGGGCGAATTGAAAAGCGGCTTCGGTCAGCCTGCCGAGGGGGTACTGCATATTGTGCCGCGCGTTCAGGGTGCGGGCAAAAACGGCGGAATCATTCAGACGGTTTTAGGCGTGGTGCTGATTGTTGTTGGTGCGTTGACGAGTTGGTCGGGCGGTGCGAGCCTTGTTGTTGCGGGTGTCGGTATGGTTGCCGGCGGAGTGGCGCAAATGCTGACGAAACCGCCGAAATTTGAACAGGGAAAAGGCGTTGAAAGTAGCCGAAACAGTTCGTTCTCGAATCTGAGCAATACGGCGGCGCAGGGGCAGTCGATGCCGCTTGCCTATGGTCGTATTTATTGCGGAAGCCGTGTGGTATCGCAGGGAATAGAATCTCGACGTCTTGAGGGTAACGGTACGGCTGCAAACGGTAATAGTGTCGTCCGTATGGTTTTTGATGCGGCGAAAATTAAAAATCCTAATGGCAATTCCGACCCGATGGCGGTGGATTTGACTTTGGGCATGAAGAAAACTTTTGTGACTGGCGTTGCGGCAACTGCGCCGAACGGTCAGAAATACAATACGGATTTTGAAAATGACTCCGTCCGCGCGATGAATTACGAGGCGGTTTATACGGTAGATTGAGGATTTTGAAATGGGCGGTAAATCAGGTGGCGGCGCGTCAACGCCGTATGAAGCTCCGAATACGTTGAATTCGGCGCAGTCTTTGCGGATTATTGATGCGATTTGTGAAGGCGAAATCAGGGGTTTCGCCAATGGCAACGATAAGCCGTGGAAGTCTGTCTATTTTGATGATACGCCCGTTCAGAATCCTGACGGGTCTTTTAATTTTAAGGGCGTGGTCGGCTTCTTCCAGCGCGGTACGCCCGACCAAACTTATATTCCTGGCTTTGATGCTTCGGAGCGTGCCGTGCCTGTGTCGGTCGAGGTCAAAAACCGCGCGCAGGTGGTGCGGGCGGTGTCTGATGAGTTGGTAAGCCGCCTGCGGGTAACGGTCGGCGTCGAGCGAAATTACCGCGTCGAGGACAACGGCGATACGAATCCGGCGCAAACGACGTTGCTGGTCGAGCTTCTCGGTAAGGATGGAATGGTTGCGTCGAAGCCTGTTTCGTTTACCGAAAAATCGAGCGGGGTTTATTATCAGGATGTCGTTTTTGATAGCCTGCCGCCTGTGCCGTTTAATATTCGCGTTTCGCGTCCTACTCCCGACAGTACGACGGACAAGGTAGTCAATAAAACGTATTTCTCCAGCTATGTCGAGATTATCGATGCGAAATTGAGCTATCCGCATACGGCGTTGGCGGCGTTGGCGATGGATTCGGATCAGTTCGGCAGCAATAACCCTCGCCGAAATTATTTGATTGACGGGATGTTGGTCAATGTGCCGTCTAACTATGACCCTGATAAACGGACTTATACCGGTTCGGTTTGGGACGGGTCGTTTAAAAAGGCTTGGACAAATAATCCGGCTTGGGTTTTTTATGATGTGTTGACGCAGCCGCGATACTCGACTTTGGCGCGCCGTCTGAAATCGACTGACATTGATAAATGGACGCTATACCAAGTCGGCAAATACTGCGATGAGTTGGTTGATGACGGCTTCGGTGGCAATGAGCCGCGTTTTGTTTGTAATGCCTACATTACCAATCGTCGGCAGGCGGGCGAGTTTTTGCTGGATTTGGCGAGCGTGTTCCGCGGGCTGCCGGTATGGGATGGTAACCGCTTTTCGTTGGTGATGGATGCGGATTCTGACCCGGTTGCCATGTACAACAACAGTAATGTTAAAGATGGTCTGTTTGCGTATTCGGGAGTGCCGTACAAGTCGATTACGACGGCGGTCATCGTGCAGTATGTGGATAAATACGACGGATTCCGCACTAAAACGGAATACGTCGAAGACCAGCAGGCGGTCAAACGTTACGGGCTGAACATCAAGCAAATCACGGCGTTTGGCTGCGATTCTCGCGGTCAGGCGTCGCGATACGGCGCGTGGATGCTGGAAACGGAGTTGCGTCAGCAGTCAGCAATCAAGTTTACCGTCGGTCGTGAGGGTTTGCGCCATTTACCGTATGACGTTGTTCAAATTATGGACAACGATTATGCAGGCGCGGAAGTGTCGGGCCGTTTGGTTGCTGTTTCGGGGCTTTCTGTCACGCTTGACCGCGATGTCAATGATGCGGTCGGTAAGCAGTTGTTTGTCGAGACGGCGGCGGGTATCAAGTCGCTAAAAGTGATGGCGCAGCCTGCTAAAAACCGCTTGGAGCTTGCCGAGGTTGTCGAGGCAGCGGCAGGCGGTGTTTGGATATTGATGGGACGCGTCAAGCCGCGTCTGTATCGGGTTATCGGGACGAAAGAAAACGCCGACGACGGGACTTTCGAGGTTTCGGGGATTTTGCACGACCCGAAAAAATACACGTCGGTCGATAACCGCGCCCGTTTTGATTCGGAAATTACGACGCTTCACGGTATCGCGCCGAAATTGACGCTGCCTGAATTGCGATCTGATGGCGATAAGTTGGTTATTTCGTGGGAAAACCTGACTGCCGATGGCAGTGTGTTGACTTACGATATAAAAATTTATCGGGACAATAAGCTGTATCGTCACGTTCCGGATTCTCAGACGGCTGAAATTTCGCTTGAAAACCTGCCAAACGGTCAGTATCGCGCGGAAATTCGCGGGCGCAATGCGCGCGGCGTGTTGTCTGCGCCGATTGAGAAGGGGTGGAGCGTCGATTACACGATAAGCGGCGTTCGGACAACGGCGAAGATGAACGCGGTACAGCTTGACTGGTATCTGCCCGATACGGTCATGAAGAATGTGTCGTCTGAAATTTGGCTTGCTCGGGAAAATAACCGGGCGGCGGCATCTAAGCTGGCGACAATAGCGTATCCGCAGACAACTTATACGCTGCTGGGCGTTTCCTTGACGGAAACGCTTTATTTTTGGGTGCGTATTATTGACAGTTCGGGTAATACGGGCGAGTTTTCTGATGTTGCCATCGGGCGCGCTGACCCTGACCCTGCTCCTATTTTGGCGCAATTGAACGGCAAAATTTCAAAGTCTGAGCTGACCAAAGAATTGTTTGAGTTGGTCAGTGAGTCTAAGGAATTTAGCGAAGAAGACAAGAAAAATATTACTGCTCAAATCAAAAAAGAGGTGCAGTCGCTTGATTTGAATGATTCGACTGTCCAAGAAGTTAAGAAAATTGCTCGTGATTTCGAGGGTAATGTGAAAAGCCTTTATACGCTCAAAACGCAAGCTTTTGGGAATAACCGCCGCGCGATTTCGGGCATTGCTGTCGGCGCGGACAGCAAGACAGCCGAAGGGCATATCTTGATGATGGCTGATAAGGTCATGTTTGTTGACCCGAACAGTAATCAGATTGTCCCTGCTTTGCTTGTCGAAGTCAAAGACGGTCGGGCTGTGATGGGGCTGAATGGTGATTTGATTTCAGACGGCACGATTCATGGGCGACATATTGTTGCCGGTGCGAAAATCGTTTCGCCTGAAATTGATGGCGGTTCGTTGTCTATTGGTAATGGTCGGTTCACGGTCAATAAAGACGGAGAAGTGCAAATCGCGTCAAGTAGGGCAAATGTCGGCATGAAAATCTCGAATGATCGGATTGATGTGTACGATGAACAGGGTGTGCTTCGCGTTCGTTTGGGGAAACTGAATAGAGATTGATTTATGGCTGAATATGGCTTGCGAGTGAACGGTGCACCGCCGACCGACGGGATGGCAATGTTGGTTGACGTTGTTCAAACGCCGACCGACTTTGCTGCTCCGGAGGGTCGTTATTTATTCCCTACGCTGACTGATAAGCAGAGAGAACGGTTTTTCCATTATTTCTCCGTTGTTGACAGCGCAGTGATGTACGGAAAAACCGCTTTGCAGACTGGCGGCGCGGGAAAGGTTACAGTTGTCGTGGTGCGTCCTATTTTTTCTCAGGATGTGTCTCAAGAAGACCGTCAAACCCTGATGAGCCGTCAGGATGAGTTGATTAGGCAGGGCAAGATGCTTGGCTTTACTTGGAAGACGATACAGATTGATTATTTCGACGCCAATGGGTCATGTCAGGCTGTTATGGTTTGGAGAGGTGTGAAGTAATGGCTGATTATGGTGTATTCTCGGATGAGTTGCCCTTGTTTTTAGGGCAGGAAAAGCTCATGATTTTCGAGCGGAGAATCGCATTAAGGGAAATAAATGAGGAATGGTGGAATAATAATAAAGGAGCTGTGAAGAACTATAAGAGGATTTTGCTTGGGCCGAGCAGTAATACTTATATGGTATTCGCCGATTATAAATCAAACTTTGATTTTTTCTCGGTATGGGATGGCGGCGGTTTTAATCTTCCGGGTGCTGGTTTGCCGAATATTTCGGACAGTATATTTATGGCGGGGAAGACGGATAACTCCCTGCTGTTGGAAAATGGTCATTGGTATTTATTGGCATTTAGCCCTGAGGGCGCGGCGCAACATCCGGAAGTATTGGATACTGATTTTTATGTTTACCGTACTGTCGATACTTCGGCTGCGACAGATAAGTATGGTCTGAATGTTTATCGTTCGGATGGCTCGCTCGCTTATCATAGCGGATGGAATCTTGTTCGCGCCCGACATGTTTACCATAATATCCATAGAGTATCGGCGCAAGGGTTGAAATATAACGGCGTTGCTATGTGGCGGCAGTCAATGACCTCTTCTCCTTCTATGGTGAAAATCGAGGATATGCAGGCTGCTGGGCGCAGTTTGAATGTCGGCGAGGGGAAGTTGGTCAGTATAGGGCATGTATTTCATGGGACGAACTATTGGGATAAATATCAAAGAGAATTTGTCAGATTCGCGCCTTATTTAAAGGATGGTCTTTTGGGTTATGCCGTGGCATTCGCGTCCTGTGGTTTCACTCCTCCGCATTATGCGAAGCAGGTTTCGGCAACTGGGGGATATCCGACTGGAAATCCAATTATTGTCATTGATAAACCGAGAATTTAGGTCGTCTGAATTTCAGACGACCTTTTTGTTTTGGTGTTGTTGGAAATTACTTAAAAAAGGAAAAGGAAAATGTCCGAACCATTGGTCACGCCTGTCGCTATGTACACTTTAGGTGGTACGGTCGCGGCAGGTCATTTTTTAGGTGTTAAGATGAGTATTGAATCTGATACGAGAAGGTTTTAATAGTCATGATGTGTAGCGAGGGTTGGGATGTGTAACGAAGGTTGGGATGGATTTTGAAAGTAGGCTATGAGCAAAGTTGATTTTGAATTGAAACGCGGCACTTCGGAGCCGCTTTTATTTCGCCCTGTTGATGCATCGGGCAATCTTTTGAAGCTGTCTGCCGTTGAGTGGGCAGTTTTGAATATCCGCCCGATGTACGGCCTGCCGTTGAAGTTTGATTTGACGGTAACGGATGACGGGTTGGCTATTAACTTGCAGCCGTCCGATACGAAGCATTTGGAATGGACGGCGGCAGATTATGAGGTAAAGGTCAGCGTCCGAGGGATTGTGAAAGTGATTTTTGAGGGCCGTCTGAAATTGTCGGCTGATTTAGGGGTGTGAATATGACTATTAAGCAAACTGGCGGCACCATCGTTGGTGCAGTTGTGCAAAACCTGCCGGTCGTTATTGACGGTCGGACGAGTGTTTATGAGGAGGGTATTAAAAATGGAACGCTGCCTCCGGAAATGACCTTTCAGCAGTTCCTTGACATGCTGTCTGTCGGCGTGACTGACGGCGATGTTGACAAGAAGGTCGAGGCGGCGGTATCGGCGCATCTGATTAAGCTGGGTTTGCTCAATCAAAATGGGCAACCTGTTAATCAAAACGGCAATGCTCAGCCTGCTCCGTCAAATAATGCGCAGCCTCAACCATCTCCATCTCCGGCTCCAGTGCAACCATCACCGGCGCAGCCAGCTCCAGTGCAGCCTGCTCCTCAGCCTAGTGGGAATGATTCAGGTGCGGGTGATGTGTCGGATGAAACTTTGGCAAAACTTGACGAAATTTTATAAAGGGTGAAAACATGTCATCAAATTTGGATAAGGCAATCCTGAAAATTGCGGGCGCAGTTGCGGATGCAAAGAAGGCTTCAAAAGAGGCAAAAGAGTTGGCTAGTCAGCCAGTCACTGCGGCTGTTGGCGAAGAAGGTAATCTGAAAATTAATGAGCAAGACACTGGCTTGAAGCTTATTACTCCAAGTAATGTCAGTAAAGCAGTGTCGAATGCGTTGGGCGGCGCGGATGTGGCCAATAATATCGCCAAAGAGCAGGCGCGATTTGAGGCTCAGCAGCAAGAGGCGAATATGAAAATCGCCATTGAACGCGGCGTTTATTACCTTGAAGATGCGCTCGATGATGATATGCGAACTAAAGTCCTGAGCGGTATGTTTGCCAAAAAAGAAAACAAACTGTCTCGAGATGAAGCGGCGGCTGTATCCCGAAAATTGACTGAATTTATTGCCAAGATTCCTGATGGGTCATACCTGACAGCGCGTAATGGTTCTGCGTTTGCTGTGGATAAAAACATCGGCTACATGCCTGATGTTTTCGGTGCAGACGGCCGTGAAGTGACTGTTGGTGGCATGAAATTGACCATTGATGGTGCGCAACCTTGTATTTACATCAAGGGGAAGAATTTCCTGTTTGTTGATTTCCGTGGTGTTACATTTGTTGTTGAATCGTTCGGTGTGAACGTATTTGAGATGGATGGCGGTACTGGCAGTGTGATTATTCACGGCGGTATTGTCCGTTCACGCCGTTACCTTGAAAAAGGTTATGTGGGCGGTCGTCAGGGCTTGTTCGCTCCGATTGATGGTTGGACTCCGGAGAATCCTGATGTTGGCTATGGTTACGCAGACAAAGGTCTGTACGACTTGGGATTTAATACGACAACCTTGATGCACGATTTGGCGCGTTATCGCAACAACGCGGCTCAGGTTCAAAATGTCAAGAAACCGGCTGATCTGACGTGGGCGCAAGTTAAGGAACATGAGCGTAATCAGAGCGTGCGGAAATATTTGAGTGTCGGCGGCTATTGGAACGCTGACGGTACGAAGAACCAATTTCCGCAAGAAGACGGCACTGTTTCTGAAGAGTGGGGTATGTGGGCAGGCGGTCAGCGTGGCTCGTCTGCAAATGGCTGGGTTTTCTATGATGTCCATCATATGACGGTTTGGGATTTCGATATCCGTGGTATGACTGGTAGTGCTTTACAGTTCGGTTTGTATTCTACCCGTGATTGCCGCGCCGTAGATGGCGGCGATATTGATACTGCCATCCGTGAGCGCATGGTTTGCTACGATTGCAAGGTGTACGGCGGCTTCATGGATGCGAACTACATCGGCGGTATTGGTGTTGTTCGTGGTGTAGGCATTACAATTGAGGGGATGAATTGTATTGAAGGCAAGGTTGGCCATCCTGATGCTTCGTTGGGTCATTCTCGTGACAACAGTCAAGTGACAGTTGACCCTGGCTATTGGTTGTGGACTAGCCGATACCTGCCTCAAATCGGTATTCGGTTCTTGAATAACCATTTTGGATTTGCGGCGCGTAAAGTCTGTGATGCTCATACCGGCAACAATATTCAGATTATTGGTAACTCTGGTAAATGCTTGTACTACGGCACCGGTGTTGTGATTGAGGAAACGTTTGCCATGGATTCAACCAAGGGCGGCCGTTCTGAATCTACCAGCTTCGAGTATCAAGAGTCGAATATCGTTATTAAAGAAAATGAATTCATTTGTGGCTTAAACGGCATTTTCTTGATTAATGGTGCAACCGGCGTGAAAGCACGAAAAGATAAAAATCTGTGGTGGCTTCGCGCGAATATTACGGTTCAAAATAACCGTATCTACGCGCCGCGCGGTATTCCGTGTAACTTCGGCCATAACCGATTTACGATTTCGGACAATAGCTGTACTTTTGCCCTGCCGTTCGGCGAGCCGTTCGGTTTGCGTTATTTGAGCGCAATCAATATTAAAAAAGGCGGCCAAAATTATAGCCCTGATACGAAAATTGTTATTACCGGCGGTGGTGATGGGGCGCGTGGCGGTGCGGCAACGTGTACGGTTACAAATGGCGTGATTACTGCAATTCGGATTACGGCCACGGGTACAAAGTATAGTGATGCGAAATCTATTTCTGTGCAGGCGGTTGACCCGACTGGGCAGGGTAGCGGTGCAGAATTTGAAGCATTCTGCAATGCGGCATCGTATGCCTATATGATTGGCGCGGAAGCTCGATACGGCACAATCGATGCCAGTTATATTGCAAACAATACCGCCCGCAATTCGCCTCATGGTAACTACGACAGGCAGTTCCTGAGCGCAAACTTGACCGGCTGTACGGTGCGCGACAACCGGTTGGACATTACGCCATATACAAAGGGAGCCAATCCTGCGTTGCCGTATGTGTCTGATCGTGATTATGTTCACCGCTCCGGCGTTGCCAGTCAGGGTTTTTATCAGACTGGCACGCATACTGACTGCCGTCATGATAACAACAAGACGTGGAATCAGCTTACCGGCGTTTATGCCGATCACGTCTTCCGGAATACGGAGACTCAGAGCGGAACGTCTGCTGGGTCTTCGAGCGTTAGCCGTTCCGATGTTGATGTCTTGATTCAGAGGGCGGTTGAGGCGGCTATTGCTCCGATTAAGGCTAAGCTTGAAGCCGCTCCTTCCGGTGGCGGTGGTGGTGCGACAGGTCAGCCGGCATCTCCTAGTCCGGCTGTTGAAACGCCTGCTGCTCCTAGCAATATTAAATTCAGCTTGGCGAACGCAGAAATTAACGCGCTCGAAGCCTCTGCTGATGCCGGTACTGCCAAGCTGATTTCGGTTGTCACCTCGGTTAAAGCAGGAGACCCTGATGGGTGGACTGGTGCGGTTGCTGAGGAAGATGGCAAGAAAGTCATCAAGGCTGTTGCAGGCGAGAATGGCAAGGGTCATCGTTACTTGGAGACAAGTGGCGTGAGCGCAACATCTAACACGCAAACTGCTCTTGTTATGCCGTTTAAAGTTATCCGTGGCGGTAGCGATGGCGGCGCGTTTATCGTTCTGCCGATGATAGGCGGAAGTCCTGCTGTTGGCAGCATGGTTGCTACTCATGGCGCGGAAGGTTTCACGCTTCGTGTTCCTGACGATTCTACTGTTGATGGTAAGGTCGTTCGTGCAACCGACGTTTTTGCCTACAACAAATGGCATGTTGCGAAAATTCAAATTTCCGCTGCGTTTGACAAGATCCGCTTCGGTACAAGCCATGTGGCAAATACCGGCCGCTCAATAACCATCGGCGCGGGATTTGAAATCTTGCAAGGCGATGTCAGCAAGGCGGCAGAAAAAGCAGCGGCTTTGATGACAGCTTACTCAGTGGCTGCTGTTTAAACTAACTGGCCGTCTGAATATTCAGACGGCCTTTTTATTTGGAGAGTAAAAAATGAGTACGGTTATTCGATGGCTGAAGTATGTTTTGGACTGGAGATTTTTGCCGGTTAAATTCCAAAATTGGTTATTTAGTACCGGCACCCGGGCGGTGGAATTTGCCAGCGGTGTTTCGCTGATTGGTTATGCCTTAGTTTTCATTTTCTCGCCGGATGAAATCTATAATTGGCCGATTTATTATAAATTCAAGGACATCTCCGAAGTAACATTGGTGTCTGTTTTCGGCGGTGTTGGTATTTTGCAGTTGGTGGCGATGTATTGGCAAACATTCCGGGGTAACGTCTTGTCGGGTTATGTTTTGTTAGTTGCCGCCTTGATTTGGTTTTTGACTGCAAATGCCTTTTGGGGGGCGTACCCTCCTGCGCATACGGGCATGGTCATTCCGCCAGTTTTGGCGATGTTATGTCTTCTTGCGGGGAATAACTCGCTTAAATTGTTGTTTTGGGAAGGTAAAATCAGGCCGAAACAAAAGGGGGAATGATGCATGATTTTTTTCAAACAGGTTATCTTTTTGCCATTGCCGGCGGTGTTGTAGGGAGCGTGTGGTCTAGTATGAAAGACCATGACGCGGTAGTTTCGGGTCTCTTTGAGGCTTTGGTTTCTGCCGTTGCCGCCGCTGCCGTGGCAGAGCGTTTCCTGATGTTGGATCAGGTGTGGACATGTGCGATTGCGGGCGCGTTTGTCGGTATATTGACTGGTCATGCTATGGATACAGTCGAGAGTCTTGCTCCTGGGTTAATGAAAAAGTGGCTTAAAAGCAAGGCGGAGAAATTCGTCGATAAAGATTAATTATTTAAAAGAAGAAGGCCGTCTGAGTTTCAGACGGCCTTTATTCTTGGAGAATTGAAAAATGCAAATTACGCAAAATTTTAGCTTGAAGGAACTGACACGGAGCGAAATGGCTCGCCGTGCGGGTATCGATAACACTCCATCTGAAGCTGAGCTTGAGAATATCAAATACACGGCAGAGCAGTTGGAAAAGGTTCGCGAATACGTTGGCCGCGCAATTATTGTGACTTCTTGTTTCAGAAATGAGCGCGTTAATAAGTTGGTGGGTGGTGTGCCTACATCCGCTCATCGTTTCGGGTTGGCTGCTGACTGCGATGCGGTCGGGTTGACTTCTTTGGCATTCGGGAAGTTGATTCTCAAGATGCGCGATGAAGGAAAAATTAAGTTTGACCAGCTGATCTTGGAGTACCCTGAGCGTGGTGATGGCGCGTGGATTCATCTCGGTTTCCGCCGAAATGCTCCAATGCGAAACCAAGTTTTCACGCTCACGCGTGTAAAAGGTAAGACTGTGCGAATTGATGGCTTGCGTGTCTAATAAGGTGATGCCATGACTCCTATCGAATTTTGTGATGCACGAATCAAGGATTGGGAAGCCAAGCTCAAGCAAGCGAGTGAGCAAGCGGATTTGAAGGGCTTTGAACACGCTGACCGAGAGCTTAAGAATTATCAGCAAATGCGCGAAATTGAGCGTGCCAAGCTTGGTAAAGAGGAGGCTGTATGATTGCCGTATTGTTGAAAAACTGGCGGTTTGTGTTGGCCTTGGTTGTCTGTGTTTCGATTGTTTTCGCATGGCAATATGACCATGTTGCCCAATACCGTCGCGGTCGGGATTCGATGGCGGCCGAAATTTCAGGCAGTCTGAAAGATGCCGCGATTGAGAAGGCTAAGCAAGACCGCGAATCGTCTGCCGTGTATCAAACCGGCAAGGCCGTGCGTGAAGAGAAAGAAAGGGTGCGTTATGTGCAAGTTCCGAAGCTTATTGAGCGTGTCGTTTATCGCAATGTGTGCGTCGATGCTGACGGCGTGTCAGTCATCAACGCCGCCGTTGCCGACGGAAATTAAACCGCCGGCTGACCTTGTGCAGCCATGCCCGAATCTGCCTAAACTTGAGGGTGGAACAGGCGCGGATGTGTTGCCGTGGTCGTTGCAGGTCGTCCATCTCTATAACGACTGCAAAGCGCGGCACAAGGCGTTATCTGATACGTTCAAGTAAACAAAGGTCGTCTGAGATTTCAGGCGGCCTTTTTCTCATTTATTCTTCAAATATTCCAATAATTTCAGCCATTTAGTATGAGGCATGTTTGCGAAACTGCTCATGCTTGGGCTTGTTTCCCATTTTTGGGCGGTTTTTAATGTTGATTCTGTGATGTCGGCAACATTCTGCTGTGTCAGCCCATATCTTCGGCGCAATGCCTTCAGGTTCGCAGGCGTGTAGCCTAATTCAGCATTTTCAATCATTGACAGCTCCAAAGCTTAATTCTTCACATACCCGCCAAATACTTTTTTGCCCCATTTTAAATCATCAAATTTATCCCAAAATGCCGGCACATCAAAAGAATAGAATAAATATTGTTGGCCATCTTTATAAGTCATCAGTTCGGCAGTTTTAATATCTTCGTTTCCGATTTTGATTGATTTCGCTAAAACTTCGCAAACTTTAAACTCTTCGCCATTTACAATTAATAGATTCTGTTCGGGTTTAAATTCTACTTCTTTTGTTTCTTCGGTATTGATCCGGTTGAATCGGGTAACTGTTTCATATTGACGTTTTACCTCAACTTTTTCGGTTTTGATTACGTTTATTGAGAATTTCATTTTTTTCTCCTATAAGCCCCTGTCAGACCGGGGCGGCGTGGTTGGTTTATTTCCAAGATTTGAGGGTATCGACAACGTGCTGCATTCGTTCTTCTTTCGTTTCGATCCCTTTTAAAGAGATGTCTTGTACGAAGTAGCCATCCTCATTGCGGATGCCGGCATATCCTTTGTGCCACTCGATGGTATATTTGCGCTCAACTTGCTGCTCAATAGTTTGTACGCCATCAAAGATTTTAGCGGTTGCGGTAAATTTTACGGTAGTCATGATATTTTTCCTTTTGCCCCTGTTAATCGGTTTTGGTGGTTGGGGCGGTGTCCGTCTATGTATGTATATTACCTCATTATGCGAGGTAGTGCAAGAGGTTTTTGAAAATATTTTTATTTTATTTGCACCTTTTTTGCACCTTTTTTTATAGAACTTGTTCAAATGTTTGATTTATATATTAATTTAATAAAATATTGCATTACCCTGCATGGGGGCAAGAATAAGCTGCATGATTCAGGCCGTCTGAAAAAAGGAGGACATATTGTAGCGGTATATCGGTTAAAATACAGCTTCCTTTTTCAGACGGCCTTTTTATGATGCACACAATTCCGGCAACCGCCGCCATGTTGGTAAAAAATTCAGAACGTTATCTTTCAGAAGTTTTGAGTGCGCTGAAAGACTTTGACGAAGTCCTGTTGTTGGACAACGGCTCGACCGACCGTACTTTTGAAATTGCCAAGGGTTTTCTCAATGTCAGCTATTACAAACATGACTTTATCGGGTTTGGCCCGATGAAAAATCTGGCGGCCAGACTGGCGCAAAACGATTGGATTTTCAGCATAGACAGCGATGAAGTGGCGGATGAGGCTTTAATCGAATCCATTCGTGCGGCCGTTTTGGAAAATGAGAAGGAGCACATCTTTTCGCTTTCCCGTCTGAACCATTACCACGGCCGCTTGATTAAAGGCTGCGGCTGGTATCCGGATATTATTCCGCGCCTTTATCATCGCAGATTTACCCATTTTTCCAACCGTCAGGTGCATGAGTCTTTGGTGTTGCCACAGGAAGCCAAGGTTAAACAACTCGATGGCCGTCTGAAACATTATTCTTTTGAAAACGCCGAAGGGCTAATTCAAAAAATGCAGCAGTACAGCTCGCTGTATGCGGAAGAAAACCGCTTTAAGAAAGACAGTTCGCCGTTTAAGGCTTTGCTGCATGGCGGCGTATCGTTTGTGAAAAATTACCTGCTCAAGCGCGGTTTTGCCTATGGCGCGGACGGGCTGACGATTTCGGTGTCCAATGCTCAAGGTTCGTATTACAAATATGTCAAACTTTACGAGCGCAACCGCACGATAACCGTCTCCCTCATCATCACTACCTACAATCGTCCCGATGCTCTGGAGCTGGTGTTGAAATCGGCTTTATCGCAAACCCGTCTGCCGGATGAGATTATTGTCGCGGATGACGGCTCAAGGCAGGAAACCGCCGAAGTGGTTGATTTTATCCGCCGCAGGGCAAGTATTCCGATCAAACATTCATGGCAGCCGGATAGAGGCTTTCGTGCCGCCGAATCGCGCAACCGTGCGCTGGCGCAGGCGAAAAGCGATTATATTGTGTTGATTGACGGCGATATGGTCTTGGATCCGTCTTTTATCGCCGATCATTTGAAGATTGCCCGCAAAGGCCGTCTGATACAGGGTTCCCGCGTGATTTTGACTGAGGATAAAACGCAGGATATTTTAGACGAAGGCGATTTGCCTGCCTTGTCTATGTTTAGCTCGGGAATAGAAAAACGGCTTTCCGCCCTGCGCTGCCGTTGTTTGGCCAAATTGGCAGGCCGCAAAGGTAACCGTAAACACAAAGGCATCAAAACCTGCAATATGGGCTTTTTCCGCAGCGATGCGCTGGCCGTCAACGGGTTTGACAATAACTTTGTCGGTTGGGGCAGGGAAGACAGCGAATTTGTCGCCCGTTGCTATCATAACGGGATGAAACGCCATAATTTGAAATTTGCCGGCATTGCGTACCACCTCTGGCACAATGAGGCGGAACGCGATTCCTTGCCGCAAAACGATGCTTTGTTGGAGGCAACCTTGTCAGAACGCAAAATCCGCTGTGTTCATGGCGTATCGGATTTTATAAAAGATGAAGAAGTAGCCGGAAAATAGCCTTATCATTTCATCTGAATCATAGAGGCCGTCTGAAAATCTTCAGACGGCCTTTTTTGTGCTTTTAATGAGTCTATTGGTTAAATGAGAATATTATTTATTTGATGTAGATCAGTATGTATAATTAGGTAAAGTATGGTTAGGGAAGAGGGTTTACTCTATAATCCAACCGTTTGTAATTTTATTTCGGCGAAGGCCGGATTTTGGGAGTTGTGATGTCAACTATGTTTTTTATCCAGTTTGCCGTTGTGCTGCTGTGTATCCTGATTGGTGCGCAGGTTGGCGGTATTGGTTTGGGCGTGCTCGGCGGTATCGGCTTGGCCGTATTGTCTTTTGGTTTCCATCTTCAGCCGACCAGCCCGCCGATTGATGTGATGCTGATGATTATGGCGGTAGTGTCTGCCGCGGCGGCGATGCAGGCCAGCGGCGGTTTGGACTATATGATTAAGATTGCCACGCGCGTGTTGCACCGCAATCCGAAATACATCACTTTTATCGCGCCGGCGGTAACGTACACCTTCACCGTGTTGGCGGGTACGGGCCATGTGGCTTACTCGGTCTTGCCCGTGATTGCCGAAGTCAGCCGCCGCAATGGCATCCGTCCATCTCGTCCTTTGACAATGGCGGTTATCGCTTCCCAATTTGCGATTGTCGCCAGCCCGATTGCCGCTGCCGTTGTTGCCTGTGTCTCCATGCTTGAGCCGCAGCACATCACGATGGCAGATGTGTTGAAAGTTACCGTTCCGTCCACGATTTTGGGTATTGGTTTGGCTTGCGTGTTCGTAAACAAACTGGGCAAAGAATTGAAAGACGATCCGCATTATCAGGCTTTGTTGCAAGACCCGAACTATGTGAAAGAATACATCGATGTGGAGGAACAACAAACCGATGTTGCCATTTCGCCGAAAGCCAAATTGTCGGTCGGTATTTTCTTGACTGCGGCATTGCTGGTGGTCGTGATGGGTGCGCTGCCTGAGTTGCGTCCGGCTTTTGAACACGATGGCGCGATCAAGCCTATGGGCATGGCGCATACGATTGAAATCGTGATGTTGTCTGCTTCTGCGCTGACTATTTTGGCGTGTAAACCCAATGGCGATGCGATTACCCGAGGTTCGGTATTCCATGCCGGTATGCGTGCCGTGATTGCAGTATTTGGCGTGGCTTGGTTGGGCGATACCTTGATGAATGGCCACTTAACAGAAGTAGAATCGACCGTCAGCCATTTGGTTGAATCTGCACCATGGACTTTTGCCTTTGCCTTGTTTGTCTTGTCGGTATTGGTCAACAGCCAAGGCGCGACAGTGGCGACGCTGTTCCCGATCGCCATTAAACTGGGTATTCCTGCGCCCATCATTATCGGCACATTTGTTGCGGTAAACGGCTATTTCTTTATACCAAACTACGGTCCGATTATTGCCGCTATCGACTTCGATACAACCGGCTCGACCAAAATCGGCAAATTCATCTTCAACCACAGCTTCATGATTCCGGGTTTGTTGAGCATGGCATTTAGTCTGGCGATCGGTTTGTTGTTGGTTCAACTGTATTATTGATGGACTGAACAATGAAGGCCGTCTGAAATTTAATTTCAGACGGCCTTTTTGATATTGATATTCGAGAACTTAATTGCAGTATTTGTTAACGTCGTTTTGGTATTGCTTAATCAGGCTGTCGCGATTGGCCAAGCGTGCGCTTTCGGCGACTTGGCGGTTGATTTTGGCGATTTTGCAGTTTTCCAGCTTGTTTTGGCGGTTTTGCTCTTCGATTTTTTTATTGCGTTCTTCAATTTGTTTGTTTTGTTCCGCAACCTGTTCGTTGGGTTGCTCAGCAACCGGCTCAGATGCCGCTACGGCAGGTGCAACGGCAGGTTTAACGTTGTGCGTGCGGATGTTGACCACGCCGGAGCGCTTCGGTTGCAGGCGGTTTGGCGTATCGGAATAGCTGTTGCCCGATGCGCCTTTCCAAGTGTATACCTCGGCCGCACCGGTCAGGGCGGCGGAAGAGAGAAGGGCTGCTATCAGACAGGTTTTGAGTACGGAAGATTTCATGGGTTTCCCTTATGTAAATGATGTTCTCATGCGGCTTATTTTACTTGAAACTGCAATGCGTTGGCATATTTTTGTACGCCAAATCAAATCATGTAAAAAAATAACGTTAAAACGTGTATTGCCAATGTTAGCATCAAGCCGGTGTGATATAATGCCGTGCATCTTGCACAAACTGAAAGACTGAGCATCATGCGTATTGTAGAAAAAGCCTATACTTTCGACGACGTTTTGTTGGTTCCAGCGCACTCAAACGTGCTGCCTCGAGATGTCAAACTTCAAACCAAACTCACCCGCGATATCACGCTCAACCTCCCTCTACTTTCTGCTGCAATGGATACCGTTACCGAAGCGCGTCTGGCCATCTCTATGGCTCAAGAAGGCGGCATCGGCATTATCCATAAAAACATGACGCCGGAGTTGCAAGCGCGTGCCGTTTCCAAAGTGAAGCGCCATGAGAGCGGCGTGGTGAAAGATCCCGTTACCGTTGCGCCGACCGCATTGATCCGCGAAGTCTTGGAAATGCGCGCACAACGCAAACGCAAAATGTCCGGTCTGCCTGTTGTTGAAAACGGCAAAGTGGTTGGTATCGTGACCAACCGCGACCTGCGTTTTGAAAACCGTGTCGATCTGCCGGTTTCTGCCATCATGACCCCCCGCGACCGTTTGGTTACCGTTCCTGAAGGTACCAGCATCGACGAAGCCCGCGAAATCATGCATGCGCACAAAGTTGAGCGCGTTTTGGTATTGAACGACCAAGACGAACTCAAAGGTCTGATTACAGTTAAAGATATTCTGAAAACAACCGAATTCCCTAATGCCAACAAAGATGCCGAAGGCCGCCTGCGCGTCGGTGCCGCGGTAGGTACCGGCGGCGATACCGAAGAGCGCGTCAAAGCATTGGTAGAAGCAGGCGTGGACGTGATTGTGGTCGATACTGCCCACGGCCATAGCCAAGGCGTTATCGATCGTGTGCGCTGGGTCAAAGAAACTTATCCGCACATTCAAGTCATCGGCGGCAACATCGCGACTGCCAAAGCCGCTTTGGATTTGGTGGCTGCCGGTGCGGATGCCGTTAAAGTCGGTATCGGCCCGGGCTCGATTTGTACGACCCGTATCGTGGCCGGCGTGGGCGTGCCCCAGCTCACCGCCGTGGGCGACGTGGCCGCTGCCCTGCAGGGCACCGACGTGCCCCTCATCGCCGACGGTGGCATCCGCTACTCCGGCGACGTGGCCAAGGCCATCGCCGCTGGCGCCTCCAGCGTCATGATGGGCTCCATCTTTGCCGGTACCGAGGAATCCCCCGGCGAGATCGTCCTGTACAAGGGCCGCTCCTACAAGTTCTACCGCGGCATGGGCTCGCTGGGCGCCATGCAGCAGGGCGCAGCCGACCGCTATTTCCAGGACTCCAACGTCGCCGCCGAGAAGATGGTGCCCGAAGGCATCGAAGGCCGCGTCCCCTACAAGGGGGCGGTCAGCGCCATCATCTATCAGCTGTGCGGCGGCCTGCGTGCCAGCATGGGCTATTGCGGTTGCCCCACCATCGACGCCATGCAGCAGCGTGCCCAGTTCGTCGAGATCAGCAACGCCGGCATCCGTGAATCGCACGTCCACGACGTGCAGATCGTCAAGGAAGCGCCCAACTATCACGTCGAGTGATCGTTGCCGCCCCACACAGGCTGCCGCCTGGTCGGCAGCCTGTTTCGTTTCCGGACACGCCCGGCCCGGGCGGGTCACAACCCCTCTGTCACGCGCCATGAACCATCAGAAGATCCTGATCCTGGATTTCGGCTCGCAAGTCACCCAGCTCATCGCGCGGCGCATCCGCGAAGCCCACGTCTACTGCGAAGTCCATCCCTGCGACGTCAGCAGCGACTGGGTCCGGCAATACGCCGCCGACGGCCAGCTCAAGGGCATCATCCTCTCCGGCAGCCATGCCAGCGTCTATGAAGTGGATGACCGCGCCCCCGACGCCGTCTTCCAGCTGGGCGTGCCCGTGCTGGGCATCTGTTACGGCATGCAGACCATGGCCATGCAGCTGGGCGGACAGGTGGAAGGCAGCAACACCCGGGAATTCGGCTACGCCGAAGTCCGCGCCCGCGGCCACACCCGGCTGCTGGACGGCATCCAGGACTTCCACACCCCCGAAGGCCACGGCATGCTGAAGGTGTGGATGAGCCACGGCGACAAGGTCACGGCCCTGCCCGAAGGCTTCAAGCTCATGGCCAGCACCCCCAGCTGCCCCATCGCCGGCATGGCCGACGAGGAGCGCCACTTCTACGGCGTGCAGTTCCACCCCGAAGTCACCCACACCGTGCAGGGCAGGGCCATGCTCGAGCGCTTCGTGCTCGACATCTGCGGCGTCCGTCCCGACTGGGTCATGCGTGACCACATCGAGGAAGCCGTGGCCGCCATCCGCGAACAGGTGGGCGACGAGGAAGTCATCCTGGGCCTGTCCGGTGGCGTCGACTCCAGCGTGGCTGCCGCCCTCATCCATCGCGCCATCGGTGACCAGCTCACCTGCGTCTTCGTCGACCATGGCCTTCTGCGGCTGAACGAAGGCGACATGGTCATGGACATGTTCGCCGGCAAGCTGCACGCCAAGGTCGTGCGCGTCGACGCCAGCCAGCTCTTCCTGGACGCCCTGGCCGGCGTCTCCGACCCCGAGCAGAAGCGCAAGATCATCGGCCGCCTGTTCGTCGACGTCTTCAAGGCCGAAGCCGAGAAGCTCAAGGCCAGCGGCGCCGGTCACAAGGGTGCCACCTTCCTGGCCCAGGGCACCATCTACCCCGACGTCATCGAGTCGGGCGGCGCCAAGAGCAAGAAGGCCGTCGTCATCAAGAGCCACCACAACGTCGGCGGCCTGCCCGAACAGCTGGGCCTGAAACTGCTGGAGCCCCTGCGCGACCTCTTCAAGGACGAAGTGCGCGAACTGGGCGTTGCCCTGGGCCTGCCCCCCGACATGGTCTACCGTCACCCCTTCCCGGGGCCGGGCCTGGGCGTTCGCATCCTGGGCGAAGTGAAGAAGGAATACGCCGACCTGCTGCGCCAGGCCGACGCCATCTTCATTGAGGAACTGCGCTCCACCATCGAACCCCACAGCGGCAAGACCTGGTACGACCTTACCAGCCAGGCCTTCACCGTCTTCCTGCCCGTCAAGAGCGTCGGCGTCATGGGCGACGGCCGTACCTACGACTACGTCGTGGCCCTGCGCGCCGTCCAGACCAGCGACTTCATGACCGCCGACTGGGCCGAACTGCCCTACAGCCTCCTGAAG
>ERZ772779.144-NODE-144-length-34852-cov-17.593557_pt1 | contig 34852 bp, 31 predicted proteins | sample MGYA00511360_ERZ772779 | MGnify/ENA primary metagenome ERZ772779 (study PRJEB29015, sample SAMEA2738112) | human oral metagenome | biome: human oral; feature: human-associated habitat; material: saliva | place: China | collected 2231 ...
AAAGTTAGGGTAATGTCTCTTGATATAATTAGTTCAGATATTTTATATAAGTACCATATGTTGGTAATAAACGCAAACCATATTTTAGTAATAATATTTTTATAATACCATGAATGTCTAAATGTTATATATACACTATCATCACTTTTTTCTTTTATTTTCTTAATCCATAAAATTATCATATAAACTATGGCACCAATTATCCAAACTATGGAAACAGAACAAAATATATCCTTGTATACCCAATTTAGAAATTGGTTCAGTCCTTCCACTACACTAAAAGGAATACCCTTTAAAACTTCATCAATTATCCAAAAGATAATTTTATCTATTCCTGGTGTTTTTACTTTAAAAAGTATCCCAAATATAAATAATAAGCAAAGAATCATACCACTTTTATTCAATAGGAATTTATAAATTTTTCTAATTACAGATTCTATTTTATCCATGGTCAAAGATTATACCTCCACATACACCATATAAGCATTTCCACTCATGCTATCTATTAAATCTTTTCCATTAATAGAAACATAGTCGCCCCTGTTTATTGATATCCTTTCAATATTCGAAATTGCGAACCATCCCATTTGCACTCTATCCTCATTATCCCAGATAGATGGTGCTGTGTATTCTGCTGGAGGATTAATAATATTTCCTTTTCCAGTAAAATCGACATCAGCCTTTATTGCAAAGTTTCCATCTTTGGTCATCAAAATAATACTTTGAATCCTATCTCTATATTCTGCGGCAGGAGCTTTATTTATAGTAAATAGCACTTTTCCTCCATGCTCTCTAGCGTGCAATTCATAAAGATTTATCCCTTCTTTAGGGCTTAAATCTCCACCAAATTTGCTTCCAAACTTATAAACAACCATTAATTGCTTTTCCATAATATACACCTCCATTTTTTATTATATTTAGAGTATATATCAAGAATGTATTTAGTCAAGTTTTAGTTTTAATTTAGTTTTATTTTAGTATTGTTAAAATTTATCAAACTCTGCTTGCCCAGCAACCTTGCTGTACTTTACCTCATCATTTGATTTCTCAGTCCAAATATCAAGTTAACATACTCTGGAAGATCAGGAGAAGCATCAATTTCGAATATAGATAATAAAATTAAATACGATAAGAGCGACGCACAGATTACAGATTTCGTTAAAAGCGTGAGATATGACTACTCAAATTCTTCAAAACTAAAAAACGGTGATAAAGTTACAGTTACTGCTGTTTACGATAAAGCTAAGGCTAAAGAATTAAAACTAAAAATTTTAAACCCATCAAAGAAGATAAAAGTTGCAAATCTTCCTCATCGTTTTAGCAGCGCAGATAAAGTAAGTTCTGAGATTGTAGATGTCGCTAAAGAATACGGTATGTCCAAACTTAAGGATAATTATATTAGCGATGAATATAATACATATAACTTTAATTATTATGGAACATACTTCTTACAATCAAAAAAAGAGGATATGGTTGTTGCCGTCTTCAAATTAACCAATAAAGAAAAAGGGTTTGATGATAGCATCACTACCTCAACAAATTACTATTATTATGCACTTAAAGATGTTGATTCTGGTTCAAATAAAAAGACCCTTAAAGAAGATGAATTCTTCCTTAATTATGGTCTTTTAGATATAGATGGTACATATATTACAACTGAACCAGAAATTGTCCCTGCTCTTTCCTCGTGGTACGGAGAAACAGTATCTAAAGTTACAAAATTAAAATAGTCCCATAAAGCATATAAAAAGTCTCGCCCTCATTTGGGCGAGACTTTTCTCATAGTATTACTTTCTTAATATGAAGATTTCCTCTCACCGTCTCAAATTAATTATATTCGTGATCAGACGACGAAGAAACAATCTTCCATTTACCATCATATTTTGCAAAGGTGAAATACATTAAATTCTTAACCTTTAAATCGCCATATTGTCGGGTACAGCTAATACTAATAGTATTAGCCATATCAGTTTCTTCTACAAATTTAACAGAATCAAAATCATACTCTTCTTGTGTATAGGCTTTAGTATAATCTAATCGATATAATTCATTCTTTCCCTCAGCGAATCTAGCTTTTATATAATATTCAGCCATATCTCCCACCACAAATCCTTTGTAGTACTTCATCAATTCATCGATTGATGAATATTTTTTTACTTCTACAGCCTCAAGCACACTAATACCTTCGTTTTGATAACCATCATATTTCCCTGATTCAATTACTTCTGTATCTCTATTGGTTCCTTGTGGCAAATCGGAGTAGCTTATCACTATACTTTTTGTTCTTCCTTTATCTGGGTCACTCTCTTTTGTTAAAACTGCATATTTGCCTAAATCTAGCATATTATCACTAAAAGAAATTTGTTTATATATACCAGAATCCAAGTCGGAATATGCTAAAACTGCTGGCTTTATATATTTCAAACTGCTCTTATCTTTATTAAGAGATTCTCTAGAATTCTTCTTCATACCTGTAAATTCTGAACAAAACATATAATCAGTCTCTTTATTTATAATTGCATAAGAAGGCATATTCTTTAATTCATTCTTATCAACATGCGAGATACTATTAATCCAACTTCGCTCCTCATCATTTAATTGTTTACAGTCATAGCCTGGTGCAATTATACTTAATGTACTGCCACCTTTAATATTCTCAAGACCGTAAGGCTCACTATAAATATACCTAATACCGTCTTTTATTTCACTTTGATCTATTTGCTTTTCCAATTTAAGATTATCTTTTACTATTAACTTGTATTCAAATTCCCCAACTTTTTTTATTGATTTCACATTACCAGTAAAAGTACATTTATATATCGTACCTTTTGGATAATTTGATCCTGTTTCTCCAATATTAGAGTCAGTATATTCCCCATTAAAAGTTCCATCTTTGTTAAACCTCAGTATAGTACGCCACCCACCAGCTCCACTTGTAAATGTAAATTCTACGCCATCTAACTTTTTCAATAAGTCAAATTTATTATTCGTATTGTCCTTATTACTGTAGTCTTTTCTACAACCACAAGTAGCTACAAGTATTGACACAATCAATAAAATAGCAATTACTATTTTCCTATTTCTATTAATCTTCATGCCTATTTCCTCCTTATTTATTAAATACAAATCGATAAAACTGTAGAGATGCCTATATATTATTAAAATTTTTATTTCCTACCGAACAGCTTTGATAGAAGCCCCTTCTTCTCTGGCTTAGGAGCACTTTCTTCTGGTACCTCATGATCAGTCTTCTTGTATACGACATTCTCAGCTATTTCATCATCATTCATACCAGTCGCTTCTCTAACCTGTGCTAAAGCCACCTCACGGTATATAAGAGCTCCTCGAGGATCGCAGAACCGTATATCTGAATAGCAAGTCGATCTATTTAAGTCAAATGGTTGAACCTCCATTACTTCGGTTGCCTCTATAAGACCACTATCTGTATTTGCAGCATCTTGTAAAGCAAACTGAAATACCCCGAGGTTGTCCGGTCCAAACGATTCTGTAAGAATGCTGCGGACTCCATCATCACTTTCTATATCTCTTAGTAGTTCCTTTACATGATCAGGACCGATGAATATGCCTGCAGAGTAATTCTCCTCAATCAAGTCGTTACTAGGAGCAGGAATCCACGAAGGGAGCACTTCAGACCAAGGGGTGCGGTATCTATCCATCTCGGGATATCTTTCTATTACAAACGAAAAAGCAGCACCGCGTACATACTGATAGTCACGGAAGAATCCACCGATTATAGGTAATCCGTATAGAAGTCCCTTTTCCGATGGCTCTCCTTCATCTATCGATGTGAAGTATTTCATGTGATCAACAAACTTTTCGTGAAAGAATTCCTCTCCTTGTGATTCTATTAAAGAATTTAGAACACTCTCATCTCCATCTCTAAGAGCCTTGAGCGGAGCAAAGTACCACTCCTCCATCTGCGTTCTGCTCATAGGATGATAGCTAATATCAAAACCCATATATATCCTCCTTAATAATATTACTTATAAATTAAAACTGTACAGATATCTTCATACAAATAGGTGTTTTCACCGCATGCTTGTTCTCCGGATAATCCGAGTAATTAACTACCGGATACTGATCCAAATACGACCTTAGAGCCTTACGAGTCACCTGCATATTTTCGATAACACCTGTCTCATCACCCCATTTGAAGTAACGCCTTATAAGAACTCCATAGTATCTTTCTCCATCAAGATTCTCTTCTCCTTTTACTTCTAGATAGCTTGAAGAATCATATTCACTCGCTGGAAAATTAAATGCCAAATTATATATCATATCTATGTAAAGTGTGTCTGTCAGCTGACCTCGCTTACCCGGCTTAGTACTGGTTGCAAGGTAGAAAGGCATATCCGGATAATCATTCAGTTTTACCTCTACTTCACCTTCATGCGAAACTTCATCTGACGGAACTTTTCTGAATGTGTAAGTTCCACTACCATACTTAGAGTCTAAATACGAAATAATTTTAGACTTGCTAATTTTATCTCGCATCGCTGGTTTTTTATATTTGGCAACAGCTGGAACAACTCCCCGTGGCTCCTTAAAACAAGCCGTAACATATGCATCCTTAACGACAGGACCATAGTTTTCATTCATGTATTCGCACATTGCCTGTAGCTTAGAGCTCAGAACTTCAACATCCTGATCTTTTTTTACATTGCATTTATACTTAATTATCGAATCTGAAAATTCTATATTTTCTATCTCTTTTCTGCTGAAAAACTTAGGCAGGACAATTTTACCTAATACTTTCATTCTATTATCATCATCCGTATATGCAGGGACTGGAATTACACCTCCATGACCAATTTTCTGTTTAATAGTGTACTTGATATCAGGATAATCAGTAGGTGAAATTTCCCAAGTCTTCTTGTCAAGCTGTTTGACTTTAACCTTACCTTCACCGTAACGCTCTTGGGCCTTTTCTGTTACGCTCTTGGTCGTTAATGGCTCCCCGTCAGGCAAAATACAGCCAGAGCACAATATCATAATTAATACGATTATCAATCCTAATGAATATATTTTTTTCATATAGCAATTGCCTCTTTCATATAACATTGTTAATACAACTTTAATCTAAGATAGAAGTTCTATAATCTTCTCGCGTGTTTGAGAACTTAATTTATTGTTAGTTCTTAGATGAATGGCCGCATCGATATCCTTTTGATCATGCAATATATATGCACTCTGTACGGGGCTATTACCCTCTACTAGAAATGCATACCCTTCTACCCATATATTTATACCATTTGCCTTTAGGTAATTAGCCAGTAAGTAGACTTGCCGTCTTACTTGGTTTATAGGATTCTTAACAACACTCGTATACTCATTACCAGAAGCTGTAGTCTTCGTCTTGCTCCACTCATAGTCATTAAGCCCACCTGTGATTATCCCAACGTAATTCTTAACCTCGATAATGTAAATGCCTCGTTTATTTAGAATCACATTGTCTATCTCAGTCTTTTTTCCTTCAAAGGAAATACTTACGTTACAGAGCAGAGTGTCGTCATTACGCAGAGTTTCTCGTATCAGCTTACTAGTGAACTTCTCGCCTCTTATACCGGCTCTTTTCTGCCCGGATTGTGCAAGATCCCCCTTTAGCCAGATAACTATTATCGGTATAATTACAATTATTGCAAGTAATATGATTTCAAAAATATAATTCATGATAGGTATATCTCTCTGTGTTACATTATACAGAACCTCTTCCATTATAAATTAAAATTATAAGAGTCCCAACAGTTCTTTTCGCTTAATATATAAAAAAGTATCTAAGAACAAAGGGAAGAGCTATAGTATCCATCTCCTTGCAGTTTTTTTTCTTTCATATTTATATTAATTTAGTCATAGTTGCAACTGCACACGGAATCCTTCCATCTGCCAGCTCTACTTTTACATCTTCATATCCAGCTGTTTTAAAAAATTCAATATAGCTAACAACATTAAAATATTGTTTAAAATCAGCCCCTGCTTTTCCGACCGAATCAGTCAGTGTGCTCTTTTTATCATGTTTATCACGATTCATATACGTTGGAATTATTAAAAGTCCTCCAGGTTTGCAGACACGATTTAACTCGGCAAGTGCCTTTAGTGGTTCATCTAGAAGATGTATCACATTACCAGCAATAACCTTATCAAAGCTATCATCCGGATATTTAAGCGACATGATATTCGCATATTCAAAAGTGACATTAGTATAAGATGAACAATTCTTCTCAGCGCGCTTAATCATCTTCGGTGCAAAATCAGTTGCGACAAGCGTATTACACCTTTCAGCTATAACAGCACTAAGCATACCGGTTCCTGCCGCACACTCGAGTACATTGTCATTTGACTCTATGTATTTGCCAACTATCCCCTTTAGCTCGTTATGCGTCCTTCTGTTTATAACTTTAACGAATATGTCATATACGCCTGCTATATTATTCCAGAACATTTTTTAACTCCTTTATCACTTCTGAGTGTAAATCAATCTTTCTCAGCTTAATTAAGCTTCATTTTTAATCATAGCATAATTAAATTATGACAATCTGCCATTATCCATCTCATGTATTCTATCGGCAAGCGAAAGTGTTGATTTCCTGTGAGATACTAGTACTATTGTCTTTCCTATCTTCTCATTTTCAAGAGATTTCAAGATAATTCCCTCATTCAGAACATCTAGATTACTGGTCGGTTCGTCAAGAAGCAAGAGATCTGAGTCATGAAGAAATGCTCTTGCAAGCCCCACCCTCTGCTTCTCACCATCAGACAGAGTGCTACCGAGTTCTCCTACGTTTGTCTCATAACCATGCGGAAGTCTAACAATAAAATCGTGAATGCTAGCCTTCTTGGCTGCTTCCTCAACTTTAGCGAGCCCTGCGTCTGGATTAGCAATCCTAATATTATTTGCTATGGTATCACGAAACAGTATCGTATCCTGTGTTACATATGACGACATTGAGCGAAGGTCATCTGTGTTGATTTCCTTGATATCCTTTTCAGATATCAGCATCTGGCCCTCTTTCACATCCCAAAATCTCATTATGAGCTTTAAGAGCGTTGATTTTCCAGAACCGCTAGCACCATGTATTCCGAGCACCTTACCCTTTTCAATATCTACCGTTACATTTTTTAATATAATCTCGTCTTCATATGAGAAAGTTATATCGTCAGCCTTAGCCCCTTTAAAATCAGTATGCTCCTTGCCACTTACTTCCTCGACCGTAGGTGCTTCCTCGAGTAGCGCCAGGACTCTCTCTCCGCAGGCAAGTGTCTGATTTAAACTATTAGAAAGCGATGCAAGTGCAACGACTGGCCCAAACGAGCTCATCATGGCAAGTGTTGAAATCAGCACTTCAGAAAATGTAGCCGCACTTTCCATATAAAGGTAAATCATCGTAAATAACATGCCCCAAGAGAAAAGCTGGATGACAATATTAGTTACTGCCCTCTGAGAGCCTTCGAATTTGCTCAGATTCTCCTGATCCTCGGCAAGCGATTGTGACTTTTCATTCATCTTACTGAGCTGCTGATCACCTTGACCATACTGCAGAATCTCATCCACACCGTACATGCTATCTAGTACGAAGCCATTTAGTTCACCGACGCCGTTACGAAACTTCATTCCAGCACTAGCACTTCTCTTACCGTTCCATATCGGTAGTACAACTCCAACTACAGTGTATCCCATACATGCTATGACCCCAGCCACCATGCTTTGAGCTCCTATGAATACCACCATAATTAGCGAAGTTAAAAATGCAATTACAATCGGAGATATGGTATGTGCGAAGAACACCTCAAGAAGTTCGATATCACCCGTGATAATAGAGATTAGGTCGCCCTTGTTCTTTCCTTCAAGCTTCGCCGGACAGAGCTTTCTAAGGCATTCAAAAACCTTATGACGTATAATTGCAAGAATTCTAAAAGCTATATAGTGATTACAATACTGCTCGCCATAGTGAAGAATACCTCGCGCTAATGCAAGCCCAATAAGTAGCACAAATATCTGATTCCAAGAAATCACTTCATCTAGTGCAGTGCTGCCGAACATGACGTCTCCACCAAATACGGATAGACCCTTTATAACTCCAATGCCACCTACAATAGTTAGGAATATAGCACAGAGGAATCCGGCTACACCAAGGATGATGCCTGTTATCATTACGCCTGTAAGAGGCTTTACTAGTACGATTAGTCTCCGCATTATCGCTATATCAGAACTACGCTTATCTTTGTCCATATTTAAGCCTCCTCTCTTCCTCTTGAATAGTTTTCAAGCTCTGATTGTTCAGAGAAAAGATTTGCATATGTTCCCTTGATACCCATGAGTTCATGATGCGTGCCTTTTTCGATGATCTTGCCATCTTTAAGCATGTATATTGCATCGCTATCTGTGACATTTGCCAGTCTATGAGATATTAAAATTACGGTCTTCTCTTTAGCAATCTGCTTAACAGCTGTCATTATAGCTTCCTCACTATCGGCATCGATGTTAGATGTTGCTTCATCAAATATGTATACTGGTGTGTCGTGAAGGAGAGCTCTAGCTAGGGCAAGTCTCTGCTTCTGACCACCTGAGAAGTTAGACGCATTTGATTCCACCTTAGTATCTAAACCGCTCTGTGACTCAAGAAAATTCTTTAGATTTACATTATCCAAAGCATCTAACAGTTCAGCGTCAGTTGCCGTAGGATTTCCCATAAGCAGGTTCTCACGCACTGTACCCTTAAAAATCCAGCTGTTATGGCCGATCATGGTAAAATTCTCCATAAGCGATTTGCTAGATATTTTTCTATGCTCAGTACCATTAACTTTTATACTGCCACTATAATTATGATTCTTTCCGAGCAAAATACCTGCAATTGTAGATTTTCCTGATCCTGAAACTCCAACGATGGATACAAGAGAGCCTGAATCTATATTCATACTTATATCATGTAAAACCTCTCTGCTCTCATCATAAGAAAATGAGACATTATCGAGCGATATATCTATTTTGTTCCCAGCAATTTCCTCTTCTCCACGTTTCTGCTCTGGCAGATCAAGAAATGCAAATATTCTATCGCTTGCTTTCATGCCGTTCATTCCGATATGGAAGAAGCCACCAAGGAGGCGCATAGGAAGAAAAAACTCTGCAGCAAGGAATATGCACATTAACACTCCCGAAACATTAATGTTACGATTAGAGAATTCAATTAGCGCACTGATTATTCCTGCAGCAGCCCCACCATAAGCGATTATGTCCATAATCGAGGTGCTGTTGAGCTGCATCATAAGAACCTTCATCGTTATCTTGCGGAACTGCTCTGATTCACTATCTATCTGCTCTACTGCCCTCTGGTCAGCTCTATAAATCTTTAGAGTTGTCATTCCCTGCAGCTTCTCGAGAAAGCTGTCTCCTAGGCCATAATATATATCGAAGTAATTCCCGAGAACCTTTTTAGCAATAAACATTACTAACATGATTACAATCGGAATAAGCGGAACTGCAGCGAGTAACACGACAGCTGTTTTAAAGCTTATCCTAGAAATGACAAAAAACAGTGTAGCTGGTGCTAGAAGTGCATAAAAAAACTGGCTTAGATACCTGCCAAAATAAGTCTCAAGCTGTTCTACGCCCTCCCCAGTCATCTGTACAATTTCAGATGTTCTAATCTGCTCACGATAAGACGGACCTAGCCAAAGGACTTTTCTATATATCTGATCTCTTAATGCACGTTTAACATCTACACTTGCCAGATAGCAAGCACGAGAGTATAGGCGGTCGCAAATAAACCTAACGATAAGTCCAGCCGTTACAATTCCAATAGTCGTAAGAAAATCGGAGCTTGTAATGCTCTTTTGCCACACTCCATCGATTAATTGAGTTACCTGCCATACTATCGCAATCTGAGCGAACAGTGAAAGCCACTGCAATGCAATCTGATAGATTATGTACTTTCCAGAGCCCTTCAATAGCTTAATAAGCCTCATCTTAATCACACCTAGTTCTCCTCTTTTCCTTCGCTCCTGTTATAACATGTTTTAGACACAGAAGCGGATGGTATATGATAATTCGAGGTCCGCTATAACGCATGACCTTCTGAATCTTATCTTTCATCTCTGGCGAGTAGCAGTGTACCTTACAGTTACTGCAAAATGTTTTGCTCTTCATAAAACGGCATTTCTCGCTACGTTCACGTGCATACTCGATCAACTTTTGGCATTCATCGCAAAGTTCTTTTCCATTCCGATTAGTATGATTTTTATGACAATAAAGCTTGATCATCTGTGAAACTAGCATTATCTCTTTTTGGCGTTTACGCTTGATTCTACTTGATTCCATGTTTCCTCAAACCTCTCATTATCATATAAAGCCATTATAATAAATTGCAATCGCAAATTTATTATGTCTATATTATCATATTAGATACATCTAACAAATATTAGAGGTCAGTATACCTAAAAAAATCACATATATATATACTGTGTGCATAAGATTTTATAAAATAATAAGAGCACCTGCTTTTGATATACACAGAATTGTAATCATATATCGTTTACAGATGCTTAAAATTATCTCATATAAAATTGTTAATATTGACTTGTTTATTTCTATCCTATAGCAAGAACAGGAAGATAAATAATATTGCATAGAGTACTACAAATGCCCATTTAATCTTTACGCAAGCAGCGATAAATTCTCTTATGAAAGCAGATGGAATATAATAACCAGCGGCTCTACACCCTAGTCCGTCTCCGTCCATCTTAATCTTTCTTGCATAAGCGCTAGTTCTATACACATGATAATTATTAGTTACAAACAAGAACTTCGGTTTATCTACTAACTCTTCTCCGATTTCTTTTGAAAACAGCAAATTCTCATATGTCGTAGTAGATTTTTCTTCGAGAAGCACACGGCTCATCGTTACTTCCGTATTGGATGCAATGTAATTTGCCATGGCTTTAGCTTCAGAAACTTTCTCATCTGACCCTTGTCCACCACTACAAATAATCTTAATGTTCGGATTACTGGAGTTATGAAAAGCTTCAATGGCCTTGTCAATTCTCTGCTTTAACAGCGTCGTGACATATTCACCGTCACGAAGACCAGCACCATGAATGATGATGAAGTCATATATCTTTTTCTTTGGAGTAGCTAGATAGATAAATGAATACAGCAGGAATGCTATAAATGCTGTGACTATTGCAAATGTTATTAAGTACATTCAGTCCTCGCAATTCTTCACTTGTCTACTTATAAGTTGTAAAATACAATTTGCCGTCTTCATATTCCGCTAGGAAAACATCCCTATGCAATTTAATCCCACGTTTAATAATTAGAATCATCACAATGAACCCTATAAACAGTTTAAGACTTATCAGTGTAAATATATGCATATAATATCCTTTCGTAATTGCAAAATCATTTTGTTATTCTTGTCATTATATAATGCACCATCGATTATTTCTATTATCAATTTAAGGTTTATGATATCATATAAATCAAATGATTGGAGGCAAATGAATTGGATACAAAAAAATCACCTTTAAAAAGACTACTATTTTTATTTCTACCATTTATATTTTTATTTGTATATGACATATTGGCATCCTTAGTGGCTGTCGTTATTGAGAGAGCTCTTACCTTTTTTCCAGTAAGCGACAAATTCTTAAATTCAAATGCAAGCTTTATGGATGCATCAATAGCTTTCGTATTATCTATTACATGCTATATATTCTATCGCATAGTTTTTACCAAAAGAGAGCCCGAAGTTCGTATATCTAAACCAACTGGAATAATATATGCCATAATCCTCGGCTTCGGTGCGGGTGGAATATCGAGCCTTTGGTTAAACGGCGTGTACATTCTTGCTGATTATTCACCTTTTCTCGCAAAGCAAGTCAAAGGATTTGATTCGCTATATAGCGATATGGAGAAAGGTCCATATATATGGCTATTCCTAGCTATTGTTGTAGTTGGACCAATAATCGAGGAAATACTTTTCCGCGGAATCATCTTCAGCAGCTTTGAGAATGCAACGAGAAACCCGTGGTTCCCTGTAACCGTAACCGGTATTATGTTCGGTATATGGCACGGAAGCTTCATACAGGGTGTGTATACGGCCATCTTTGGCATAATCCTGGCTTACTTCATGAAGAAGTGCAGATCGCTGGTGTTTGTTGCATTTGCACACGGCATTAACAATCTGAGCGGAACATTGCCACCTTCACTCGATACTGACTTTACTAACACACTTCTAAATGTTACATCGTACGTATGCATTCTTCCAACACTTGCTATCTTATATCATCTGCACCGGAAGAGTAAGAAAATCAATAATTAGTACTATACATATAGAGATTTATTATTATTTACACCTGGTGTAAAGCATTTTAACAATCACTTATTTATAAGAAAAAAGCGTTTGCCGAAGTTCATGGCAAACGCTTTTACTTATACAATAAGAGTGGATTTTTGTAAATCCACTCTTATGTCAATTGCTTATAATATTTGTTAAACTACTAGCTTACATATACTTTCTTTTTACTCCATATACGAAGCCGAGTGATGCAAGTGCACCAATTCCTAGAATCGTGAAGAATACCACATGATTTGCATCACCAGTCTTAGGTGTGCGCTTAACCTTCTTAGGAGGATTCTTAGTGTTTGGCTTTGGCTTTTCAGCATTGGTAATAACAGTCTTGCCATCCTGATTAATCTCACCATAGGTTACTTTATAAGTACTACCATTAATGGTAATTTCACCATTTGACTCTCCAACTTCAAGAACCTTATATTCGTTATTATTCGCTGCACCGGCATCCTTTACGAGGAGATTCTCAAATCTTGTTGTCCAGTTATTAGCGGCATTTAATGTAACGACTGTCCCTAGCGGAGCTCCATTCTTGTATAGCTGAACCTTAACTTCGCTAGCTTTCTTACCTACCCAATCCTTTTTAACCTCTATGGTCATCTCCTCTGGCGCAACATTATTGGAGATTGTCTGTTTTGAGTCACCAGTAGCTTCTGTAACTATTTCATATGCAACCTTTATCGTCTGTGTTCCAAAATTTGCTTTCGACTCATTCTGAACCCAGTTTCCATTGCTGTCCATTTCACGAACAACATAGATGAAAGGATTATTAGTGTCCTGAGCATCATTCACCATGTTGAACTTTATTAAGTCAACGAAGCTATGTTTCCAGTTATTTGCACCATTAAGAACAACTTGATCAATCTGCTGATAATCAGTAGACCCGCTTTCCATTAGCTGTTTAATCTTTGCTTCGGATAGCTGGCTAGCAGTCCAGCCAGTTGTATCTATAGGATTACCATTTGCATCCTTCAGCACCACGCCGTCAATGACACTCTTAGTAACTCTGAACAAACCAACTGTTACAGATGTTACATGATCATTATTATCAGTTTCCCACTTCTTTGTAACTTCTAGCGTTATCTTGTCGTAGTTAATTGGAGATGTTCCAAAATCAACTTCACCATTCGATCCAATTCCGCCACCACGAGGTGCTTTATTTCCTGTAACTACAACCTTTGCGGATGTTCTAGCTGCTGCCTTACCCTGATCTGACATAATGGACTTCAAACTGATGTTGTCAGTTATTCCATTTAGTGTACCTCTATCAACAGGAGGATTAACTGTATTAGGGTATCTATCGCTTCCGTTAGATGCGCCTAGATATGAATTATCAATCTTTCCATCTTCATACCAGTGAACAAGCCAATTATCTAGTCCATTATTAGATAGTATTAGAGTCTGTGTAGCTGGGTCATTCTTTGAAATGGATGCAACATCATCTCCAGCTGCAGTTGTATCATTGTTATTTGCACCAGTACCTGCTGTGTTGTCAAAGAACGAAGCACCATTAGTAATTGCCGTCTTTGCACTCCCTGTTGGGCAAAGCCACATTCCGCCACCAAGCTTTGTAGCTGTATTTCCAGTCACCATAGTCTTACCCATCTGAAGCCTATATGGTACAGCGGCAACATATACTCCACCACCCTGCTTTCCAGCAGTATTGTTAGTGATATTGGCGCCATTTATAGTAACTTCCTGTGAAGCAACGTAGATACCACCACCTACGCCGTTCTCTGCATAAGGGTCATTATTTACCTTGCGACCAGTTAGAACCGCATGGTTACCAGTGATAGTACCGTTGTTTATCGTTACCTTAGTAGGGAAAAATCTTCTCCAAGTGCTCTCTGGGTATGAACCACGGTCGTTAGAAAGAAGATAGTCATTAATTCCTATTCCACCGCCAAATGGTGCCTTGTTTCCAGAAATAGTTCCACCTTCCATTGTAAGCTGACCCGCTCCATTAACAGCTATACCGCCACCAAGCGAGTTAGCAGTATTGTTAGAGATGGTACCCCCATTCATTGTCATCTTACCAGTCGAAAAGATATGAGCTGAATTTGACCAATTAAGATCTCGCGTACTTGCTGTACTGAAGCTTCCAACGAGCACTCCTCCAAAATCAGCACTATTGCCAGTGATGGTACCCCCATTCATTACCATAGTTGAGCTTCCCTTGATTCCCTCAACAGTTACGGCAGCATTATTTCCAGAGCTTCCATCTGGTGTAAGAGTGTTATTAGAGATATCACCACCGTTCATAGTGAATGAAGCACCCTCTGTAACCTTGACAACAGCAATAAACTGGTTGGACATCTTGTTATTGTGAATCGAACCGCCGTTCATAGTAAACGAAGCATTTGCCCCTCTCACTTTAACTATGCCAACAAATCCCGAATCAGTTTTTACATTCTTGATTTCTCCGCTATTCATCGTGAGTTTACCAGCATTATCGATGATGGCGGAACTATAGTTTGTACCAAGCTGATTTCCATCTAGCTTAACATCCTGCCATGTCAAAGACCCACCTTCCGCAATCTTTACAGCTATTCCAGTGTTCTTCTTAGTGATTATTACGGCACCCTTCAAAGTGATATCCTTACCTGCTGGCACATTAATCGGTGTGCTGAGATCCATATCTCTAGTAAGAACAATTTCAGTAGCCCCTGTAGCATTGTTAATTGCCTGCTGAATCTCTGCAGTACTGCTCGCATTTACAGTCGCTGCGTTAGCTTCTAAACCAAACATTATGAATGCTGAAATTAAGGTTACCAATGTCACCAAGATAGGTGTAAGAGATTTTCTAATACTCATTTCAAACCCTTTACTTTCATGAATAAAAATTAACCTATTCAAGTATGTCAAAATTTACATACTTGTTCACACATTATACACGATATTACCAAGCATTTGTGCAATTATCGAGATTTTATCATATATTAATATCTTAATTTATAGATATAACAAAAATGGACCTGAGCACTGTGCTCAAGCCCATTTTTGTTTACCTATTAATACCTTCTAAGTTTTAGAGAAGGTTAAAATTTGTGCAACTAGTGCTTCTATTAACGGTCTCTCTTTCTCCTACGAATTAGCATCAGAATTGCTACTTCAAATGCTGCAAAGATAGCAAATCCTGCATATACATAAACCTCAAAGCCATCTCCTGTTTTAGGACCTAAAACTGATTTTAGCGGAGTCTTTCCTGCATGATTACGTGCACTATGTCCTCCTGACCTTCCTGAGTTTACACTAGATGTTGGTCTAGAATTCGCATCCTTAGGATTAGTTCCATTTGAAGCTTCAACAGCATCTGAATATCCATCGCCATCATCATCCGTATCTGTGATGTCAGGATCACCGTCGCCATCTGTATCCCTTAGTACTGTGATTTCAACAGTCTTGGTAATCTTAGAACCATCTGGATTCGTAATGACTACAACAGGAATTTCAAACTTGCGTTTTTCTTCTGTACTACCCCAATCAGTTACGTTTGGCGTGCCACTAATAGTCTTAGTTGCTGGGTTGTAAGTTACGCCATTTGGTAGCTTAGTATTGTCTACAGACACAGTTGCATTATTATTTCCAGGTGTTACTACAATATTCGTAATTGCGGTTTTATCATTTACAGACTGTGTACCATTCGTGATAGTAGTTGGTGTCACAGGAGTTACAACAGCAGCTGGTCTAGAATTCGCATTCTTAGGGTCTGAACCCTTTGCCGTCTCTACTGTGTCTGGTATGCCATCTCCGTCATCGTCTGTATCTGTAATATCTGGGTCACCGTCACCATCTGTATCCCTTAGTACTGTAATCTCTACAGTTTTGGTGATTTTAGTTCCATCTGGATTCGTAACTACTACAGGAATCTCAAACTTACGCTTTTCCTCTGTACTACCCCAATCTGTTACATTTGGCGTACCACTAATGGTTTTAGTTCCTGGATCGTAAGTCACACCATTTGGTAGCTTACTATTATCTACTGTAACTACAGACGCTGCATTTCCAGGTGTTACTACAATATTTGTAATTGCTGTCTTATCATTAACCGTCTGTGTCCCATTTGTGATAGTAGTTGGAGCAACAGGTGTCACAACAGCAGCTGGAATAGATCTTGCGCTCTTAGGATCAGAACCTTGTGTCTTTTCTGCGAGATCGGTATATCCATCACCGTCATCATCCGGATCTGTTATATCTGGATCACCATCTCCATCTGTATCTCTTAGAACAGTTATTTCTACGATTCTAGTAATCGATGAACCATCTGAGTTTGTAACGACTATAGGAATTTCGTACTTGCGCTTTTCTTCATTGCTACCCCAGTTAGTAACATTAGGTGTTCCAGTTATTGAGAGAGTTCCTGGATTATATGTAACTCCCGGTGGAAGTTTTGTACTATCAACATGTTCAGTCGAGTCAATATCTATCGTTCCAATAGTTATATCATTAATAGCATGTCTATCAACAACAGTCTGTACTGGATTAATAATATTTAATGGATCTGCTGGAGTAATCGTACCTGCTGGTATAGAGTGACTGTTCTTCGGATCAGATCCTTTTGTCGTCTCCTCTGTATCAGAGTATCCATCTCCATCATCATCCGTATCAGTGATATCTGGATCGCCATCACCATCTGTATCTCTAAGTACGGTGATTTCTACTGTCTTTGTAATCTTAGAGCCGTCTGGATTCTTAACTACAACAGGGATTTCAAACTTACGCTTTTCTTCTGTACTACCCCAATTTGTTACATTTGGCGTGCCACTTATTGTCTTTGTACCTGCATCATAAGTTACTCCGCTTGGTAACTTACTGTTATCAACGGTAACAGTTGCGCCAGAAGCTCCCGGTGTTACAACTATATTCGTAATTGCCGTTTTATCATTAACCGTCTGAATCGGATTAGTAACCGTAGTCTGAGCAATCGGTGTTATCATACCTGCCGGTACTGACTTTGAATTCTTTGGATCGGATCCCTTAGCTGTTTCTTCAGAATCTAGGTATCCATCTCCATCATCATCAAGATCAGTAATATCTGGTATACCATCCTTATCGGTATCCCTCTGAACTGTGATTTTGAATGTCTTTGTAGTAGTATTTCCTGCTGGGTCTTTAGCCTCTACCGTAACTGTAATTTCACGAGTTTCCTCATTACCATGCCAGTCAGTGACTTTAGGAGTACCGCTTATTTTTCCATTCGAATACTGAACTCCAGTCGGTAAATCTTTAACCGTAACAGTAGCAGTAGGGTCATCAGTTGTAACAGTAATCTCTGTTATCGGCTGCCCTTCGATAACTGTCTGGTCTCCAATGTTATCAATTACTGGCGCCTTGTTATCTTTCCATACAGCAAAGACTTCTTTGGCTTCAGTAATATTCTTTAGAATATCCGAATCCGCCTCAGTAGCACCAGCCGTTGCAGCCCATCCCATAAACTTGTAACCATCTCGGGTAGGCTCTTCTGGCTGAGTTGCTTTTCCGTTTACTGCTGATACTACCTTGTCTGCATTCGTACCGTCTGCCCATTTTCCGCCATTAGTATCAAATGTGACTTTTATAGCACCAACATTTACCTTAGTGCTCGAAACCATAGGATTCTTTCCATCCGGTGAGTAAGCTACAAGTATAACTTTATCACCGTCTGCAAAAGTTCCGGCTGGAACGTTTATACTAAATTTTCCATCTTTCAAATCAGAAAAAGGTATTGTAGTCTCTGCCTTCGCCGTCTCGTGAGTGTAATCTGTATCATCAGCGACGTATTTATAGGCTTTTACAATAACGTTACCCGCATCAGTGTTAGTAGCGGTTAGCTTCTTAGTTTCATCTGCAGGGTTATTATAAATTGTCTTTGGAACAGTTCCCTTGATTGTCTCTGCTCTATTTGCTTCGATGTTCGTCGTTGTAACATTTGGCTTAACTACCAGATACGAATTAGCCTTTGTCGGATCAGTCTTATCTGTTAGGTATTCCTGACCATCAGGAACTCCATCGCCGTCAGTATCAACGTTATACTTATCAGAACCTATTTCGTCTTCTACAAAGTCATATAGACCGTCCTTATCAGTGTCAAGAACCTCTAGGAATGCGTTAGTATACGAGTGCTGAATTCTCTTATTAGGCTTCCCACCATCAGGCTTCCTGATTCCGTGAAATACAGGTGTTGAATCAACAAAATCAGCTGTGAGCCATGACTCAAAGTTAAGCTGCTGATTATTAGCAGTTATATAATCGTTTAGAGCCTTTGCGAAATCCTGATTTGTAACGTTTGACTTCAGCTTATATTCAATTGTATAAGACCTTCTCTGTCCAAGTGCTCCGTAGAAAACTTGTGAATCAAGTGTGCTCCTAACCTGTGTAACCTTACTCCAGTCTCCACCAACTATGCTGAGTGATGGAGTATCTTTTGTTGAAATTACACCATCCCCGTTTGGATCTACCGTTAGCTTTATAGGATTAGATGCTGTTATCGTACCTGTCGAAGTAGAAACTCCGAGCCTCACCTCGTTAGTATCAATATACTTGAGCAGTTCCTTCGGAATTACCTCATTTATATATAGGACCCATCCGCTATTTGCCTGCAGGAAGTTCTGGTCAGGCTTAAACGAAACGGTAGACTTTATAATCTTATTCTTGGCATCGTAGCTTACAAGCTTGCCGGTATTGCCACCTGAAAAATTACCATCCTTCGACTGTGTACCATCAGTTGTAAGAAGATTCAGTCCAGTTCCTAGGTAGTCATCATTACCAGCGCTGGAATTGCTTGGAAGCGCAGGAACATTAGGGTTGTTCTTAAGGATAAATCCATTATCATTTCCACCCTTATCCGCTTTACCATCAGCTCTTACCCAAGTGGTTGTAAAATCAATTTTCTTTGAATCAAGCCCTAGACTCGTAAGTGTAGCACCATTCTTGAGCTTGATAATAACGTCTCTGTTAGTAACGACACCGATCAAACCAGATTGTAAGGTTTGATTATTGATAGGCACCTTCCAAAGTGCTCCATCTGCTTCTTTTTCAAACTGAACTCCGTTAACCTCAATTGACTGTATCTGCTTGTAGAAATCATCGTCAAAGAAGTTAATCAGGAATCTACCGTTATACGGTCCTTTATCGGTGCCGCCCCAGCTACCTGGTAACTTTGCCCATTTAGTAACTGTCAGGTGAATCCCCGAGGCATCCTCCTTGGTAAAATCAGTTCTAGCGTAGTCCAAAACTCCATCTGTCTCTCCAGCTAATGTGTAGTTGACTGAATTGTTCAGCGATCTCGGCTGACCACCTTCAGCCCTTACTGTAACTGGTGATATAAGCATGGTAAAACCAAGCATGCAAGATAGCGCTATAGACGATACTCTTCTCGCTGCTTCTCCCTGCTTCCCAGTCTTCGATGTTCGTCTTGTCTCTACATTGTTGTTGTCAAAAATGCCAAAACAATTCATCTTGTTCCTCCGAAAATTATCTCTAGTTAATATACTCTTGATATCTTACCATAGATATGCTATTAAATGTTGCTTTTTTTAGACAAAATAGGTATTGTATTTTAAGCGACTCAATTGCGCCAGTTTAAAGTGAGACATATTTTGTCTAAATGCTTACTTTTTAGGGATTAATACCCCTATTGTCATTCCTATTATCTCCCCGATAGATATTCCCATAACCATTCCAAATCCCGATCTTTCAAACATAATACCTGCTAACAAACCTGCGGAAATACCGATAATCATTCCGCTCGCCATATGGTCGCCTTTATATTTTTTCTTCATAACCCTTCTAACAATGGTAAATATCATAATAGAGATACATAGCACCGTTAAAATTATAGTATATTTACCAATTACCAAATAACTACCATCACTCACAAGGTTCCCCCCCTTCGCCGTTATTCATTCTCTTTATTGAAAGTTAAAATATTTCTTATTCCCCATAAATAAAACACTACTGCCGAACTACCAGTCAGATATGGGCTCATAGTTGATCCACTACCATTTAGATAGTGAATCAGTTCAATTAATCCAGCAGTTGCAAGGGATATCTGTAATACTATCATAAATACTTTAAAAAATTTTTTCATTTTACATGCCACCCATTTGAGAATCCTATAATTTCTAAACTTTTAAATGATAATTAACAATTTCATACGCAATTAGACCTATTTTATCTAAATTATAACCCGAAAATAGTTTCTTCAAAACCATTTATCCAATTATTATCTTCTTTAGCTTCATATTGTTATATCTATTTCCAATATAACAAATAAAAAGGAGCCTCTTTGCCTCGGAAAACCAACTGGTAAGAAACTCCTTTTAGATAATTCTATTTATTTAATTTATAAAGCGATATTTAAGCAATTACTGCTCAAGAGCCTGATCAACGTCAGCGATTATATCATCGATATCCTCTATACCTACTGACATTCTCACTAAATCCTGAGATATTCCAGCCGCTGCTAGCTCCTCATCGTTCATCTGTCTATGAGTAGTCGATGCAGGATGAAGCACACAAGTTCTTGAATCAGCTACGTGTGTAACTATTGCTGCGAGCTTTAGCGAATCCATAAACTTAATAGCTGCCTCTCTACCGCCTTTTACTCCAAATGCAATAACTCCACAAGATCCGTTAGGAAGATACTTCTCCGCGAGCTCGTGCTGGCTATCATTTTCTAGTCCAGAGAACGAAACCCAGGAAACCTTCGGATGATTTTCGAGGTGCTTAGCGAGAGCAAGCGCATTCTGGAAATGTCTTTCCATTCTCAAATGTAGCGTCTCAAGTCCAATTCCCAGATAGAAGGCATTTTGAGGTGAAGGAATAGATCCGAGGTCACGCATAAGGTTGGTCGTCATCTTTACAATGTATGCAGCCTTGCCAAAGCTCTCTGTATAAACAGTGCCGTGATATGTCTCGTCAGGAGTTGTAAGTCCCGGGAATTTGTCGCTGTGCTTAGTCCAGTCGAAGTTACCTGAATCTACAACTGCTCCGCCGACTGAATTAGCGGTACCATTCATGTATTTTGTAGTTGAGTGTGTGACGATATCAACACCCCACTCGAAAGGTTTGCAGAAAATCGGCGTAGGGAACGTATTATCTACGATTAGCGGTACACCATGCTTATGTGCAGCATTAGCAAATTTTTCAATATCTAATACGCTAAGTGAAGGGTTTGATAAAGTTTCACCGAATACAAGTTTTGTGTTAGGCTGGAACTTCTTCTCTAACTCCTCAGGTGATATATCTGGTTCAACAAACGTAGACTCTATCCCCATCTGCTTCATAGTATGTGCGATAAGATTGTATGTCCCACCGTATATAGCAGAGCTAGAAATAATGTGATCACCCGCGCTTGCAATATTCATCATAGCGTAGAAATTTGCAGCCTGACCAGATGATGTAAGTATAGCTGCAACACCACCCTCTAGCTGGCAAATCTTGTTTGCTACTGCATCATTAGTTGGGTTAGAAAGTCTAGTATAAAAATATCCAGACTCTTTTAAGTCGAATAGATTTCCCATCTGCTCTGATGATTCGTACTTAAAAGTAGTGGACTGAATTATTGGAACTACTCTTGGTTCTCCGTTCTTTGGCTCGTAGCCACCCTGCACGCATACCGTGCTAGTTTTGTAATTTGTCATATAAAAGTCCCTCCTTTTTGTATCTAATTAACTATATAGTGTTTATTCGTGAATTGCAAGTTGTACGAAGAGCGTTAATTAAATGATACTTATTACTTAACCGAACCGAACAAGTCATTAAGTGCCTCCGCCATTGTCGGATGTGTAAATATCTGGTTAGCGAGCACTGTGTATGGCTGCTTTGCAATCATTGCTGTAACTACAATATTTATAACTTCGTGAGACTCCTCTCCAAAAAGTACTGCTCCAAGTATCTGATCAGTATCGGCATCAACGACAGCCTTGTAGATCCCCGTCTGATTTCCAAGTATCTTGGCCTTTGGAATAGCCGTTACGGGCAATTTCGAGACTCTTACGTTATAACCTTTTTCCCTTGCATCTTTTTCACCGAGACCAACTTTAGAGAATGTAGGATGTAGAAATGCTGAGAAAGCTATTCCCTGGCGCTCTTTTCTCGAGTAGATTCCATCCCCGTCTAAATAACTTTTCACAATGCGGTAATCATCGAGGGAAACGTAAGTGAATTGAGGCCCGCCGTTAATATCTCCCATTGCGAAGATATGTGGCTTGTTTGTCTGCAGGTGATCATTTACACTAATAAACCCACGCTCTGAAACCTCAACTCCAGCATTCTCTACATGCAGGTCCTCAACATTTGCTCTTCTGCCAGTAGCAACTAGTAGGGCATCTGCCCTGAGCTCTTTGCTGACACCATTTTCGGTATAGGCGATTGAAACTTCATCATCGCTCTGCTCAACATGATTAATTTCTGAATTGAATAGAATGTCAACACCTAGTGACTTATATGATTCATATACTACTTCTGCTACATCATCATCTTCTCTTGGAAGTAGTCTGTCCTCCTTATCAATAATCGTTACTTTAGATCCAAACTTTGCATATGTTGCTGCAAACTCTAGCCCTATAAATCCACTACCCAGAATAGCTAGAGTCTCTGGAAACTCCTCGAGGTTCATCAGCGTTTCGCTAGTATGAATGCGGTTTCCTACTTCAAGTCCTTTTACGTTAGGAATAAACGGTCTAGTTCCAGTATTGATAAAAATCTTTTCTGCGAATATCTCATATGAATCCGCTCCATTATCAACTACGATTGTGTGGTCGTCTTTAAACGAGGCTGTACCATCTAGAACTTCTACGTATTCATTGCTCTCAACCTTGTCGTAATTTGCTTTATTCAGCTTCGCTATAAGGTTTTTCTTACCTACTACAGAATCTTTATAGTAGGTTTTATTATCAGCACTACTATAAGCTTTTCTATCTGCACAAGTCGCTAGGAACTTGGATGGGATGCATCCAACGTTGATGCAAGTTCCACCATACATCATTGGTGATTTCTCTACTAAAACAGTTTTCTCGCCTTTATTTCCAAGGTAATTAGCCAGCGTCTTTCCAGCTTTTCCGAACCCAATTATTATGTTATCTACTTTTCTATTCATTTTTATTATGCTCCTTATTGTAATTTTAAATTGCGTGCTATTTATTCAAACAATATCATATTGCGCAAAGCATAATATGTTGAATTGTAGAAGTTTTTTAGTTATTGAAATATATAATTTATTTCTTAAAAATATCCTTCTTTTTTAAACCATTCTTCTTAGCCTTTGGAATCCAGTACATTCTATTAGCCTGATGCTTCCATATAAACCTTGGCCAATTAGGATTAATATATAAATCTTCTCCTGAGTTCTGCCTATTGATGTTTGTGGCAAACACTTCTAAAGCATCGCCTAAATTTTTATTTGGTCCATGTCCGAGTGGTACTTTTTTTAGAAAAGGCAGCATCTCACCAGCTCCACATCCTATTCCTTGCCCCCATACAAAACCATTATCATAACACCAAAGTTTCATCTGCTGAATGGCAATATGATTCTGTTTGCCTTCATAAAAGCCATTATTCATAATTGCGTATATAATGAGATTATTATTTCTATGATTTTCACTTATTCTTTCCATAAGATAAAGGATGTGAGATGGAATACTATCAACATACAAAGGAAAAGCAAGTACGAGCATATCTGCTTTTACGATTTCATCAACATTATTATCTGCCAATTTAAAGCTGTCCACATGAATAATAGTCACTTCATTTTTTTCCTTTATAAGCGGCATTAACAATTCTATAAGAAGTCCAGAGTTGCTCTTCCCACTTCTTGGACTACCATTAACAATTGTGAGCTGCATATGATACCACCTTTCTCAACGCTTCCTCTTCATTTTCGCAGAAATTAATCTTTAACCTATTTGCATCAAAGTTAATTGCATTAGCCTCTACTAGCTTTGTAGCGATTTCTTTTTCTTCATTTGAGATATCACTTCCATAAAAACATACAATAAGATTGAACTTATTACGGTAACGCTGCTTATGATGTGTTTCATTTTGTTTTATTTTGAAGAAAGGAAGTAAATAAGGAATGCTTCGATCTATTACATTTTTTACAAATGGACTATATCCTCCGTAGAAGCAGCGACTTATAACAATGACATTTTCCGCCGCCCCAAGTAACGCCCCCATATTTTGATAGTCATCATTTATCACACATTTGCCTGGTGTCTTTATCCAGCATCCGAAGCAGCCCATACAACTTCTTATTGAGCTGTTATTTGAACTGATTTTTATATCGTCAGTCTCTCCAATAAATTTCTTAACTTCAATTTTGCTTAAATCATGAATTAGTAAATTCATCTTGTATCTCCTATATTTCTCTGATGATACATAATATTATACTCCATTTGATCTTTCAAAATCCTCTAGGTTTCTACCATACAAACACAAGTATATGTAACTTTACAATAGATGTGAGACCTCAGGTATAGAAAAAAGCAATTGAGTCCGTTAGAAATGTACACTTGTGAGGTAGTTATATTAGTCGTTATTTTAATGATAATGAATCTACCGTAACACACACTACATAGCTTATTAAATAGGTAAATATAATTATGCCTATTTACTTCCCACGAAGGAAATAACATAGTGCATCTCCTCCGGAACATCAAACTCTGTATCTATATTCTCAAATTTCCCTTCTAGTCTATCGCTCAATAGCGTCTGATGGAAATGCGATAAAGCAATACCAATATCAAGATGCTTTATCTTCTTCATATCCTCACTTATGCTGTTTTTATAGTTACAGAAGAAATGGAATGTTTCCCCCTCCTTAATTACAGCCCATGGTTGTGCATTAGTTGAGCTGGGTGCTAATCTTAACATCTCTAGTGCCTCAACGTATTTACCAGCATCTGCTTCAGTAAGCGGCTGTGTGAAGTCACCATTGTAGAATATATCACTCCATGCTTTTCTCTTTTTAGATCCCAGGCTTGCTCTAGTAAATTTCTCTATAAACGAACGCTTCTCTCTACTATATCCAACTGGACATATACACGGAAATAAATCATCATCACATATATCCATTGCTTTTTCAAAGTCTTTTCTGCTAAATGTTGCTGCAAGCCATACGGTACCAATTCCCATCTCAGTAGCATAAAGAATCAAATTTTCAAACTGATATCCAACTGCCTCCATAGCATAAGGTTCATCCTTAACTGTGAGCGCTAAATAATCCTTAGCACCTTTTATTGTTCCATAAGTACCCAGTTTTACACTGTCTGCCCCCTGTTCTTTGCTGATATACTGAACCTTAACATTTACATCAAAAGGATTATTTAACGTGTTATTAAATTCCATAAGCTTAGTTTTATCAGCATCAGTTAAAGGTTTCTCCTGAAAACTCCTCGTACTAACACGTTCATTAATCGCCTTTTTAATATCTATTGGCATTTTTTCAACTTCTATCAATCTCATCATAATTCCCTTCTATTATTCCATCATTGAAATAACTGTTTTACCTTTAGAACGTCCATTTGCAACTTTATCTAAGGCGTCATTTACATCATCAAAATCAAATACTGTATCAATTGATGGTTTAATTTTTAGCTCTTCAAAGATGTTTGAAACTTCTGTTAGCTGTTTGCCATCTGACTTTACAAATATAAAATCGTATGAAACTCCATATTTATGAGCCATTCTATCAAATCTACGACCAGCTATACCAAGTACAAACTGCTTCCAAATTGGTAAGTTCATACGCTTTGCAAAAGAACCATTTGGCATTGCTCTTAGGGATACTAGCTTTCCGCCCTTCTTAAGAATAGACATTTGCTTCTCGGTTTCTTTATCTCCCAGGGTATCAAGCACATAGTCTACATCTGATAGAACCTCTGAGTAATCTTCAGTCTTGTAGTCAATAAATCTGTTAGCACCTAATTCCAGAACACGATCTCTATTCTCTGCACTTCCATTTGTGATTACTGTTAAACCCTTAGCTTTAGAAATTGGAATGGCCATAGCTCCAACGCTACCAGTTCCACCAGAGATGAATAACGTCTTGCCACTTTCAGCTTCCATTACATCTAGAGCTTGCATGATTGTAAGAGCTGTCAGTGGTACAGCGGCCGCCTCTACATCGCTCAAATATTCTGGAACTATTGCAAGAGCATCTTCATCAACAGCTACATATTCTGCAAATGCTCCAATTCTATTAAGCGGAAGTCTAGCGAAAACACGGTCATTAACTTTAAACTTCGACACTCTATCACCAATTTCTTCAATTATGCCAACAACCTCATTTCCTGCTACAATTGGAAGCTTATATGGAACTATCATCTTAACTTCGCCACGAGAAATCATGTTATCAAGCGGATTAACTCCCGCAGCCGATACTTTGATTAGTGCGTCATGTGCTCCTATTACCGGCTTGTCTATATCCGCCATTTCTACGGTTATATTGCTTTTGTTATACTGTTTTACCTGTGCTGCTTTCATTTATTATCCTTTCTACTTTGCACTATGCAATTTATACATATCATCAATTAACGATTTTAATGTTTTGCCCTTCAAACTTAGGATTAACTGTTTCTCAGATTCTTCAAATATTGGTAACAATGTTTCTCGGATATTTGCACCAACAGGACACTCTTGGTTAGCAGAATCATGAACGTATAATAGAATCTTATCTGGATAGACAGCAAAATATATCTTATCTAGAGTTAATTCATCAGCCTTTACCTTTAGTGAAATTCCCTTCTTCCCTTGCTTACTTTCTATTAACCCTGCTTCCTTTAACAGCAGGAGTATTTTGCGTATATGGCTCGAGTTTGTACCAACACTTTTCGCAAGAAGCTCAGAAGTAACGATATTCTTTGATTCTGCTATATAAACTAAAATATGAAGCGTCATTGAAAATTTTGTATCCATGTGATCCCTCTTTCTCTATGTTGTAGCAGAATCATATCATGTACCTGTATTGAATACAAGTACATTTATTGCACTTGTTATTGTACACTTACCATATCCCTTACTGTTCACTATAAAAACCTACTCACCTGATGCTATGACATCTGTAAGTAGGTCTTTATAATCTATTTTTGTGTAATATTTATTTTAGTTTCATCTAAATATTGATATACTCCTGATGTACAAATGAGAGTCGGCAAACTAGTTCTATACCTTCAACCCAGCGTAGCTCAAACATATCGCCTGCTATCAGCGTTTCATTTTCCCCTCTACCAAGTAAGCGTTTTCCAGTTTCAATTCCTTCTGGAATGAATTCAGCAATAAATTTTTTAACAATAGGTTTATATATCTTGCTATAATGATATATCATTACATTTTACAGCATGTAATTTATGTAGAAAGAGGTCTGTATATGAGCTTTTTATCAATATTTTGGATATTTTCAGGCATTCTCTCTCTTTCTTGTATTATTACGATTTACATATACTTCGAGCTTGCATATTCTGTAAGAACAGGCAAAGAAGTTCCTGCTTGGATTTATAAAATCGGTCAATCGTTCAAATCTAGAAGCTATATCACCTTTGATAACGTTACTGATTCCAAGGCATTTAAAGAAGCGACACTATTTATTGTTAGGCTCATTTTTATAAATTTTCTTTTTATAGCCGTAGCTTATCACAATACTCACAGCCTAACATTCGCCACATACAAATGCATAAAGGCACAGTTTGCCCTTGTGCTCGTAAATACTTTTATTCAAAAAATTATTAAATTAATCTCTATAACGAGAGCTAAATCAGATAAGCCTATTTACTCATATGCTTCGACGAACGCTGTAATTGCTTCGATATTTTTTACATCCTTTATCTTAATGCTCTGCACGTCCATGGCAGGCATCCCTGTAAAGCCGCTTAACGTACAGCTTGATAATACCAATGTGATTATCGGTGAGACGACAGCAGCCGACCTAATCTCCTCGGGATTCACTTTCACAGATGCTTCCCCAAATGATATAGTTGTAAATCAGCGTAACGATCACTTTTATTATGGCAAGCTCGTTGAGATTACTAAAGATGGTAAGTCTTACGGAAACATGTTTCTCACTCCGGAAAGCGGTGATAAGGACGAGCTCAAGAACTGCATAGTTACATTTTACAGAGTGGAAGCTACGAACAAGCAGATATCAAAAGTGAAAATAAACAATACAAGACTAGGAAATCTTAGATACAATGACTTTAAGAGTAAGAAAATGATTAATATCTTCTCGCTGAACCCACTTGACTACAAAGAAGATACATATGATAACTCTTTTAGCTTGAAGGTCGGCACCGATGAATACCTAATATGGAAAGCATACTGGATTACTGCTGATTTTAACTCTGATAAATCACCTTACAGATATAGTATAGGAGCGCACCACATAAAATGGGAGTAAGCACTGCGCTTACTCCCATTTACATATTTTCTAACAAGCTTATTTCCTTTTGTAAAATATTTTTTTCTTTCAAAATTGCTATGAGTTCTTCTCGCTGCTGTTCAGACATATATTTTTTTACTTGATTGTTTTGCGAAGAACTATAGCACTGCCTGATAGCAATCTTAATGTGGGACAACGTAAGTTTATCTCTTTTCTTCTCTAATACTTTTATGAAAACATCCCATACAAATGTTTCTTCATATATCCAAAAGAACGATGCTACAGCCTGCAGTACCTTGGGGTGTTTTTGTGTCTCAAGCAAACATCTAACGTATTTTTTACTTTCTTCTTCAAAATGATTAATTTTGTCTTCTGTAATTATATCTGAGTCAGCCTTATATAAATGACTTAAATGGATATACCGTGCACAAAAGCTTTGGAGGGTATATACATTGTTCCATATAATATCAATATCAGTCTCTTTTTTAATTGCTGAGATATACCTATCTGTATTGATAATAAACCAAACCTTTATCTGTTTTGTATCTTTAGTACCAAGCTCTTTGCATGCAGCTCTCATAAAATAACTTGAGGCTTTTTTACGTTCTTTCTCATCATTGCTTCCCAAGTTGCATAGTTCATTATCCATTGTCTCAATCGTATATTTCATATCAATTCCTCGTGATATTTAAAATTTATGTCTTACACAGTCTACCATATAACAAGAATATTCTGGATATAATTTAAGCTCCATTTCCGGTCTCAGCTGCTTGTACTTTATGCGGGATATCATTTCTTCAAAATCTCGTTTATCTTCCTCCCAGCTTTCGATAGTCTCTTGCTTTTCCTTCTCACTATCATATTCTGTATCTATTATGGCATCAGCGATTGCACCCTCAAGATATTTTCGATTCTTTTCTTCGAGTCTTGTAAACCTATCTCTTTTACCACTTATCCACAGCACATAATACAAGTGTTCACAATCAACTGTATAGTATTCGCTCTCCACTTCTTCAGTGCAGTAGCTCAGGAATCTATCATATTCTTCTAGCGCATAATATGCATCAAATACCTGATATTCCATAATATCATCGGTATTCAAATCATAATTATCGTCAGATCCTATTTTTATATTTTCTAGATATGAAATCGCAGCGTTTTTACTACCAAGAGCTACATCACAGTATGCTATACAAAGCTTTAGCCACATTCTATCTGGATACACCGTAATTAATTTTTCAAATATATCTTTCGCCTCTTGATATTCTCCAAGCGCATAAAGTGATGCCCCATAGTTAATATTAGATTCATAACTATTCTCTAGCTCTCTTGCATACTTAAAAAACTCATTACTACGTACTATATTCTTTTTCTCTTTAGAGAAATCATTATCAGGAAAATAATAAAGTCCGAGGGCTTTATATGTCTCTACATATGGGGATTTCAAATCCTTCGCTTTTATCAAATAATCTAACGCTCTTCTTGAGTAATCCTGAGCGAAAGCAATGTTGGTATAAATCCTCGCAACTTGCTTATCATCAATCTCATTTTGAAATCTATCTAGAAAATCCTCAAGCAATTTAATATATTCGGTATCACCTTCTCTGAGTTCTAATTTGACAGAAGCCAATGTGCATATTGCATCTACATCAGAGGGATGCTCCTTTAACTTAGAGAGTAGATATTCTTTCATCTGTTCGAGATAGTCTTTTGATCTTTCAAAATCTTCTAAAAAAGATTCTTTATATCGATTTTCATATTCTTCTTTTAACCGTATCCAGTGCGCTCTTATATCCTTCATCATGTGTATCAATCCTAAAGGTCTCTACTGAAAAAAAACAAGTCTATCTATAGATATAAGTTAATTCTATCAAAAAAGCTGGGTGCGATATACCCAGCTTCTATTTAAATTTTTATCCTATTTATGTGAAATAGGTTAATCTTTATCTCTACTTCACATTCTTTCTGCGATTATATCCAATAGCGCTTAGAGCTAGTCCCGAAGACAGAAGTAATAGTGCATACTGTGCAAAGTTCCCTTCATCCCCTGTTTTTGGAGATTTAGACTTTACCACAACGCTTGGCTTCTTTGCCCCTGGCTTTGGTGTTGTACCTGGAGTTGTTGGCTCAGGCTTAGCGTTATCAGTTACAGTTATTTTTCCACTAGCAGCTACTACAGTCTCACCCTGTGCGATTGTTCCAAGCTCCACTGTTCCATCCGCCTTTACTGTAAATGTAAAGTCTGTCACCGCTAGGAATCCTGCTGGTGCAGCCTCCTCGTGGAATCTATATGTTCCAGGCTCGAGCTGAATCTTGTGACTTGTTGTCGTGCTTGTCCACTCGCTAACCTTCTGTGTTCCTTTGTAGATCTCAATCTGGGCTCCTGCAAGCTCTGTACCACCGAGCTTTACCTTACTGAATTCCACTTCCTTGGTTGTTGGCTGCGGCTGTGGCTGTGGTGTATTTGGCTGGAAGTGACCACTTAACAAATTCTGATAAGCATTATCTTTTGACCTATAAATGTCGAGTTTCGTTCCCGCAGGAATTGCAGTAGTACTATTAACTAAATCGTTAAACGCATTTTTCTCATTTTCAGTAAAATTGTTACCACTTGTATCTCTTGCTGGCATATTGAAAGTGTCAGTATAATACCAAACTGCATACTGTGTTATCTGTCTAAACTGACCATCCGTTAATCCATATCGTTCTTTTATTCCCGATTTGTTGTTAGGATAACCATCGTAAATTACCCTTACTAATCCATTATAAAGATTTTCACCGTTCACTCTTTCAGTATCAGCAAGTTCTTCAAACTTTGCAGCTGTTCCAAGTTCCTTTGTATATAAAGTCTTTCTTGGTGAAAAAGAGCTTTCAGGAAATGATCTATGATCATTGAAGCAATATGCTACATCGCCCTTATCGTTTGAGCCGTTTGGTCTAACGTAGATTGGATTTTTAAGGTGATCACTAGCCGGATACTCTCCCGATTTTGTATACGCTTGATATATATCTTCAGCGTAAACTTCTGTAAACGTACTAGAAATAAATGGAATCAATACAATAGATACCATCAGCACTGTTACTATTATAGGATTCCTCAACTTATTTATTATTCTATTCATCACAGTCCTCCTCTTGGTCTTGTTATTCAGGCGGATTATATAATGAAATCTATAAAATTTCAACAATTTTTTATTAATTTTAGAATGGTTGTCTAATAACAATGCTACAGATTATTCTTTTTTTCGATTCCGATTCCTTCCACTTGTTTTGGTATCCTGTTTAAAACTGTTCTGCCACTAACCTTAACAAGGCTACTTAAAGCAGTCATAAGTTCTGTTCTTTTTTCTTTTGGCAGCTTAACCAGACCTTTTATCATAATTCCTGTATTCTTGAAAAGGCTATCGCTAAACTCATAAAACGTCTCAGCTTCTGTCTCCTCAATCATTGAAAAAACAGTAGAAACAATAGATAGCCTCGTTTCATCGTCAATCTTCTCTAGCCATGAACCAAGTGCCACATCAACAAAGTTTCCGAATGCATCCAGCTCTGCCTCGACAAAACTATCCTTTTTTACTTTCCATGTCATAGCGTCATGCTGATATAGACCGAATGCATCGCTCTCGATAACTTTCTGCTCACTTTCATTCGCAAGCAGTTGTCCAATCATCGATGTTTGAGGAACAATCGTACAAATCTTATTTACGATAGCTTGATATTCACTTGACTTAATTACTTCATCTCTAAATCCCGGACCATCGTTGTTATATACACGGCTGATACGATCTTGGACCACCTTGTCACAAAACGCAGAAGCAAACATAGCAAAATTTCCCCCTTTCGAGTGACCGCCTACTATCAGCTCACCTTCTAGGAGTTTCGATACTTCATTTAAGTATTTAACAGCTTCCTTTGCACCTTCAGTATCTGCCATAAAAGTCATCAGAAAATCTTCTTTCCAGCCTATAATGGTGCTGTCCGTACCTCTAAAAGAAATGTAGTTCGTTCCATCGGGAAGTATGAATGTAACCGCTGCAAATTGCTTTACCTTCTCCTTATCGATATCTTCCGCATAGTGAACAACTTTCGTCCCTTTGAATCGGTCAGCTTGCACCATCTCTTCTAACAGCAGTGCTACACGCTCAGTGAACTGCTTGCTCTCCCTAATCTCGTCTAGCGAGTGGTTTTTGCAAAAAAGCTCAAATATTTCCTCAAGTGTATAAGACTCATCAGAATTAGCAAAAAACTCACCGAAATCTATATACGCAAGACACGACAAGATGACGTTATCTATATCGTTAAATGGCGAAATTTTGAGGCTTACATCATTTCGCCATTTTAAGTAATATAGTAAAACCATTAGAACTCCTTTACTTCATCGAATACATTTATAAGTTCATCCTTATTAACAGACAATTCATCAGGTATCAGATTTAAAATTTCCTCAAGTGCTTGGAATATTTCATCCCTTTCAGTGGTATAGATAAAATTTTTTCTTTTATCCATTTTGTTAAAGCCCACGGTATACTCTCTCACTAAAGTCTCTATTTCCTTTATTAAGTCATTATCTGGATCTGCGATTAGTTTAACCATAGCTGACCTAGTCTTTCTATATATCGTGGCCGCTTTCTTTGCAACACCTTGTGGTATATTTTCGTCCCCATCCCATGAGCGAAAAGGATTATCGAGATTCTGTGCGAGCCATTCTTCTTTTCTTGGCTTGGTTATCCATAGGTCGAGTCCGGCATCTTTGTGTTTTTTGTAAAGCTTTTTTACTTCCTTAGCAGCATCTTCTGGGAGGCTATTCATCCATAATCTGTATAGTTTTTTTAAATCATCTGGTCTTGGAACATCATGGGCTGTAAATCCGAAGATATCCATAGTTGTTAGGATCTCTAATTCACTAAATTTCGACAGGTTTCCAAAATTTATTATCTTTCCAGGTTTACCCCACAGCCTTAGCTCCTTAAGCTTCGGATATTTTCTATAAATATCTTCAATATCAATCTTTGTTACTGCTGTCACATGGAGTGCATTTAGTTCCTCTAAACCGTCTAGTTTAGGAACTGTTCCTTCGCAGTTTAAAATCAAATACTTACCACCATCATACGCCTTTATCTTGCAGCACTCTTTTACTTGTCCAGTTAATGATAGCATATTTAAATCTTTATTCAGTACTAATTCATCAAGTCCTGTCATATCAACCGTGAGCCTATGTATAGAAGTTTTTGAGAAGTCGAGCTTCGATTTGCCATGATTTTCAATTATAAATTCTCTAATAAAAGGATTAGCATTTAAATATTCAAATAAGTTCTTATGCCATCTTGTCACAGTCAGAGATGAAAGGCACGGAAACACCCTTAGATGTAACGCATCATCAAAATCATGCCAATTATCATTTTCGTTATGGGTTCGTATCCTTCGTCTTTTACCCTCAAATTCCACAAATTCATCGCTAAGATTTGCTTTCTTAAAAGCATCTCGCTGATCTTTAGGAATTTTTTCCCATATAAACTGATTATATACTTCATGCCCATTACTCCAGCTACCATAAGTGTCTGTATCATCATTATTAATTGGTGCGAGATTGCCAATGTAAACATAATTTGGCGGAACACTGATATCTACTTTTTTCATATATAAAGCTCTATTCCAGTACATGTAATCTATATAAAGCGGTCTCACCGCAGCAAAATCGTCCAGTTCAGGTAGTTTGTCACCGAACCAATCAAGTGACAATATAATAGCCTGCGGATTTTTACCGCTGTCATCTATCTTTGTTACTTGGCAAGCAGTATATTTTTTGAAAAGCTCATTGTAAACGCAGTAAATATCTCCAGCCTTTGCTATCATGTATATCTCCTTCTGTTAATTCATATAATTATATAATTTGTCTAGCAGCTTTTTGAATGATCCGCACTCTTTACGCGGAACAGCATCGCTGGTCTATGTCCATATCCCTCAATTACCTCTCCAGTTTCTTCAACGTAATCAGAAGCCTTCCTTCTGAAATTTGCAGACAGGAACTTTTTATCAGTCACTTTTTCAATAGTGCTCTGTAACTGTGCTAAGGTAAATGACTCTGGCAATAAATCAAACGCAATTCTAAGGTCGTACTCCATCATATCTCTGAGCT